>Ga0207421_10002923_pt1 | contig 20787 bp, 20 predicted proteins | sample SodLakKL_010_SED_4_FD_187542 | JGI IMG/M metagenome (GOLD analysis project Ga0207421, IMG submission 187542) | Alkaline sediment microbial communities from Lake Tanatar, Kulunda Steppe, Russia - 8KL_010_SED (SPAdes) (version 2) | ecosystem: Environmental > Aquatic > Non-marine Saline and...
ACAGGTTTTACAGTATGTCAGGGCTGCAGTGGCAACAGTATGTCAGAAGTATCAGGTAACAGGTAACAGGTAACAGGTAACATACTCTTTTGCGGTAATTTGCTGGTTTCGGCTCCGCTCAACCAGCGAACTGTTGAGTAAAATCTCTTTAGCCGTCCCCTGAGCGGAGTCGAAGGGGGCATGCTACAATCTCCTTCATTTAAAACTATCCCACCCGTGAATTCTTAAAATTATCGGTAGCTCAACAATTCACAATTCACAATTCACAATTCACAATTCCTTTCTCAAACATCAAGCTCTTTATCCTTCCACTCAATCCGCACTGGTTTGCCTTTTTTGAAGTCTGATGCTTTCCGGATCCATTCATCACCCTGCCATACGCGGGAGTAGCCCAGCTCGAGCGGCTGATTCGGGTTCTGCTGCATCAATCGCGACTGAAGCTGTTCGAGCTTCCTCCGGTTTTGCATGAGCATCATTTCCGTGAGGGATAGTGTTTTTTTGCTCAGATGGTCGACATGCGTTCGCTGTCTCTGTACCTTTTCCATTACGGCATGAAGCGCGTAGGTCTTTGCCAAAGATTGTATGCGGTCCTTTGCCCGCTGAAGCCGCTGCTCCATGCGAAAGTGTACCGAGCGATGGAGCTCCTCAACCTGAAAGCGAAGATCGTTTAAATCAGGCACCATCAGCGCCACGGCCTGGGTTGGGGTTGCCGCGCGAACGTCAGCAACAAAATCGGATATAGAGAAATCCGTCTCGTGCCCCACAGCGCTAATCACCGGAATCGGGCAGTTGAAAATAGCACGGGCTACGACCTCCTCATTAAACGGCCATAAATCCTCAAGCGAGCCGCCACCACGGGTTACTATTACCACATCGGTTTCGGGCTGCGTTGCGAAGTAGTTAACGCCACGGGCAATCTGTGGCGCGGCCTGCACGCCCTGAACCGCGGCATGATACACACGCAGCGTAATCATGGGGTATCGCTTTTCGAAGGTGGAAATGACGTCCTGCAGCGCGGCGCCCTGAGCGGACGTTACAATGCCAACCACTTTAGGAAAGGGTGGAAGCTGTTTTTTATGATGGGAGTCGAAAAGGCCTTCATCCTGCAGTTTCTGCTTCAGCTTTTCGAAAGCCTGCTGAAGCGCCCCGAGTCCGGCCTGCCTGGCGCTTCGCACAATGAGCTGATACTTGCCGTGGGGAGCATAGAGCTGCACGTCGCCGGTTAGCTGCACCTGCTGCCCGTGAGCGGGCTTAAAGCTAAGCCGCTGATAGGTAGACCGCCACATCACGCAGGGCATCTGTGCGCCGGAGTCCTTCAAAGTGAAGTACAGGTGTCCGCTGGAGCTGACTACTGGTTTACTGATTTCACCCTCCACGTCCACATTCTGGAAAGAGGTCTCCAGCAGGTCTTTAATAAGACCGGTAAGCTCGGTTACGGTTGGTACTTTTGGTGTTTCGGCGGTAAACAGATTAGGCTGGCTCATGAAACAGCTTTGAAAAATTAAAAATATAAACAGGTGGTTCGATATTAACGTCTGTTTCGGGTATATTCAAGCCGGATAATGAATTAATTTAAACTCTCAATAATTCTGCTCATGCTCTTCCGTAACCTCGTTCCTGTAGACAGCAAAACGTCAAAAATTCCGTCCGCAACAGTTGATATTCGCGTAAAAGACGGCATTATATCTGAAATGGCTGCGAAGCTTGAGCCTGAAGAGGGGGAGGATCAATTTGACGGGAAGGGGGCATTTGTATCTCCGGGCTGGATGGATATGCATGTTCATCTTCGCGAGCCAGGCCTGGAGCACAAAGAAACTATCGAATCCGGGTCTGCCGCTGCGGCTGCCGGAGGCTTTACGGCCGTTGCCTGTATGCCAAACACCATTCCCGCTATTCATACGCGCGACGTGGTTGAGTACATCGTAAACAAAGCTAAAAAGCTCCCTGTTGATGTCTATCCCATCGGCTGCGTCTCCAAGGAGCGAAAGGGTGAAAGCCTGGCCGAGTTTTCTGATATGAAAGAAGGTGGAGCGGTAGCTTTCAGCGATGATGGAGATCCGGTTTTTAACTCCAAATTGATGCGCACCGCCCTCGATTATGCATCCATGCTGGATATGCCCATTATTAACCATGAGGAAGATCTTGACCTTTCACGCCCCGGACACATGAACGAAGGGCGCGTTTCCAGCCGCCTTGGCCTGGCCGGTTCTCCTGGAATAGCCGAAGAGGTAATGATTGCGAGGGATATTCTCTTAGCCGAGCTTACGGGCGGGCATGTGCACGTTGCCCATCTGAGCACAAGAAGAGGCATGGAGCTGGTAAGAGACGGCAAGAAGCGAGGTGTTAAGGTAACTACCGAAGTATGCCCGCATCACTTTGATCTGACCGATGAGGAAATTGAAAGAAGCGGATTTGATACAAACTATAAAATGCATCCGCCGCTCCGAACCGAGGATGATGTCGAAGCCATGATTGAAGGTCTGGCCGACGGTACCATTGATGCTATTTGCACTGATCATGCGCCACATTCCATCGAGGAAAAAGAGGTGGAGTTCATTTACGCACCTAATGGAATCCTGGGGCTTCAGACTGCGTGGAGCGTGGTTGTGAACCGCCTCATTGATACAAACCGTATGCCAATGGGTGATGTGCTAGAGCGCCTTATTGATGCACCTCGCAGGATTATGCGCCTGCCAATTCCGGAGCTCAAAAAAGGTCAGAATGCTAATTTTACCGTTTTCAACACGGATGAAAAGTGGACCTACACAACCAAAAACAACAAATCGCGTTCAAGAAACTCCCCTTACCTTAACAGCGAACTAAAGGGCCGGGCTCTCGGAATTTACAACAAAGGACAGTGGGTTCTTAATTCAGTGAACAGTTAACAGTAAACAGTTAGCAGTTTTTCAGTATGTCAGGGCTACAGTATAACAGTATGTCAGGGCTACAGTGCCAACAGTATGACAGGAGGGATTAATTAATTCATCTCAGCTGTAAAATGAATAATGACAAACTGTTGACACTGACATACTGATCCCCTGACATACTGTTATTTTCCGATGTGGGTTATGGCGTCGCCGGCGTTGAGTACAGGCATGTAGTTAAGACTGATGACGTGCCCCGATTCGCGTGCCTTGATTTTGTAGGTAGTTTCCCCGTACGGATCAGTGATGGTTCCCAATAGCTGGTTTTTCTTGATGTTGTCTCCCGGCTCGATTAGCGGATGAAAAATACCGGCATATTTGGCTCTAATCCAGCTTGTCGATTTCATGGTAATACTTTTATGCGTTGCCTCGGGAGCATCAGCATCACGCATTCCTAAGGCATTCATCATACGAAGTGTGCCGTCGATTCCTTCCTGAATAGAGTAATCATCAAAACGAAGCGACTCACCGCCTTCAAACACGATGATGTGCTTACCTTGTCTGTATGCCGCTTTCCTGAACGATTTATCAATCATTTTGGAATTAAGTATAAACGGCGGAGCAAACATATTGGCCAGCTTAATGTTGATACCGTGCTCGAAATCACAGCGAATCTGCGGGAAGTTGCTCAGGCTGGCCCCGCCCGTATGGAAATCAATTCCGTAATCTATTAGTGGAATGATGTCATTCATAAGCACGTGCGCAACCCTGTGGGCTAGCGAGCCAGATTTGTTGCCTGGAAAGCTCCTGTTGAGGTCTTTGCCATCCGGCAGATAGCGCTCCGACTGCAGAAAACCGTAAACGTTCACAATTGGAATGGCAATAACTGTTCCGCTGTCGGGAGTGGCTTTACCTTCTGAAACCAGTCGCCTTACAATCTCAATCCCGTTAATTTCATTTCCGTGCAGACCGGCCGTAAGCAACAACACCGGTCCGGGTTTGTTACCCCGGAATATATAGACAGGGAGGTCGATGGGCGTATGGGTAGGAAGACGCGCTATTTTGAAATCTACCTGTAGCGTTTCACCCGGTTTTACCGTAAGGCCCTTAATTTGGAACAGTTCGTCTTTCGACATGCTCAAACTCCGATTTTATCTTTCGTTGAGTTACGCATATCGGTACGCTGCTCGAGATACTTTATAATTTTAGACGCAATATCTATACCGGTGGATTGCTCAATACCCTGAAGTCCGGGGGAGGAGTTAACTTCCATAACAAGAGGGCCGCGATCACTCTGCAGCATATCTACGCCGGCTATGGCCAGACCAAGTGCTTTTGCGGCTTTAATGGCTGTGCGTCGTTCTACTGCAGATAGTTTAATTGCCTCAGCGCTGCCGCCACGGTGCAGGTTAGAGCGGAAATCACCCTCTTTACCTGTACGCTTCATTGCGCCCACAACTTTGCCATCCACGATAAACGCGCGTATATCCGATCCGCGGGATTCTTTAATAAATTCCTGAATAAGTATGTTGGTTTTGAGACCATAAAAAGCATCAAGTACCGATTCAGCAGCTTTTTTAGTCTCGGCAAGCACAACCCCGATTCCCTGAGTTCCTTCAAGTAGTTTGATTACAACCGGGGTACCGCCTACCATCTCAATAATATCAGATTTGTCTTTCGGCAGTCTTGCAAAGCCCGTTTTTGGCATGTCCACACCCGCGCGGGAAAGAATCTGAAGGCTGCGAAGCTTATCCCGCGAGCGTACAATAGCCTGTGACTCAGAAGCCGAAACAACTCCCATCATTTCAAACTGACGAACAATTGCACAGCCGTAAAATGTAACAGATGCACCAATACGGGGTATGATAGCATCAATCTCTTCGACCTTCTTCCCCTCATAATGAATCTCGGGATTTAGTTTCTCTATTGAAACGTAACATTTCAGGTGATCCAAAAGACGCATGTTATGCCCGCGCTCTTCGCCGGCCTCAATTAGTCTTCTTGTGGAGTATAGCTTTTGGTTACGGGAGAGTACTGCAATATTCATTTAGTAGCTTTTTCGTTGTTAATAGAATGTTGTTTTAGATTGTATGCCATATTTTTTTGGGATACATCTACAATAAAGCGGTTATATAAAGCCTTTCGGCCCAAAAGAACCGGATATTCAAGTTTAGACCTGTCGGCCAGCGATAGCTCAACCTTGTAGGTTTTATCATATATCCTCATTCTGGCCTGCACAATAATGCGCTTCTGTACCTGGCCAAAACTGTTCTTAATATTCCGTCTTGCCTTTACGGGCAGCTTAATTTCCTTATGATTGTAAGCGGGATGAGAAGGGTCGAGCAGTTTAAAACTGACCATTTCCTGCTCATCCTCCTTAAAGGAAACAATGTCGTGACAATGGATAGCGGATGTATAGGCTCCGGTATCTATCTTGGCATCTATCTCTAAAAGATTAAAATCCGGAAAGTCAATCTTTTCAACACGACCAATAGTACGGGGCTTTTTAATTTTCATAAAGCTTCAGAAAAATTTGTTATAACAGAAGTGTGGTACAGATACTATTAAAACGAAAAAAGCCGGTATCTCTTTGAATACCGGCTTCTTTCAGTCAAGTTGGGTTTAAAAAGCGAAGCTCTTGCGGATCCTCAAATTACAACCAGGTGTGAATAGCCAGAAGAATAAAGGCGATAATCACAAAGTTTGCAATGGAAAGCGGGAGCATCTTCGACCAGCCCAGACTCATAAGCTGGTTGTACTTGAATCTCGGGATTGTCCAGCGTACCCAGATAAAGAAGAATACCATTAAGGAAGTCTTGGTAATAAATACCGTTACATCTAGCAGAGCCTTAAGAACAGTACCTGCTTCCGGCAGAATGTGCTCATAAAAACCCGCAAACGGCAGGTGGTAACCACCAAGAAAGAAAGTGGTGATCAGCATACTGCCCAGAACAACGTGCATGTACTCGGCCAGGAAGAACATACCGAACTTCATGGAGCTGTACTCGGTATGGAAACCACCAACGAGTTCCTGTTCTGCCTCGACAAGGTCGAAAGGAGCACGGTTAGCCTCTGCAAAAGCACAAACGGTAAAGATGATGAAACCGATTGGATTCACCATGATACCCCACCAGAAAATCTGTGAGTTAACCATGTCTACCATGCTTAATGAAGCTGCGAAAAGTACCATGGAGGCAATAGCCATACCCATCGGGAGTTCGTAGCTAAGCATCTGAGCGGCGGCACGCAGACCACCAAGCAGCGAATACTTACTGTTTGATGCCCAGCCGGCCATGGTAACACCATAAACGCCTAGTGAAGCAATTGCAAGTATGTACAGAACACCAATGTTCAGATCAGTTATGAAGAGCCCGTCTCCAAAAGGAATTACAGCTATTGTAAGCAGGGCTGTAACAACCGGTATAAGCGGGGCAACCGTATGAAGCGTGCGGTTACCATAACTTGGAGTTACGTCTTCTTTAAAAATGAGCTTTACAACATCGGCAATCGGCTGAAACAGGCCCAGAGGACCTACACGGTTCGGACCAACCCGATATTGAATAAAAGCTGCGATACGACGCTCGGCATAAACGGCGATAGCAGCCGAGTTAAGCAAAGCGAACAGTGCCGCTCCTAAAACGATATATGAAGAAATGATTGGAGCTTCCATCAATAAAACATTACCTGGTTAAGGTGTTTAAGTTTAGCCTGTATTATACAGACTTTGCTTCTTGTTCATTACTGATGAGCGGAACACCAAGTTCGTCATCAATGCGGTCGTAGTTTACGCCGCTGAATTTTTCATTTACTGAAGCTATTTCAGCAATTATATCCCGTGTAGTCTGATATCCAAACTGCTGATCAGAGAGAGTGGCAAGACGTTCGAGAAACTCCCACGCGGGCATGCAGTCGATGCGGTTACGATCGCTCACCCAGTTGTCGAATTTGGTGCCGTAGCGATCCAGACGCCCCATAGACATTTCCAGATTCAGCTTCCGGTTGGTGTACATGGTTTCCTTGGCTGCAACGGTACGCTGTATGCGACCGCCGGTGTTAACAAAAGAGCAGCTTTGCTCAACAGAGTTGGAAATCGGAATCACCAAATCTGCAGCAGCAGAGGTCTCGTTATGGTTGGAACCCATGTAAACAAAGAACTTGCCTTCGAAAGCTGCAGCGCTTACTGCCCCACGACCAACAAGATCATCTTCAAGCGAAATAACGAGCTTAACGCCACTTTCTTTAATGCTTGCCTCGAGCTCAGACGGGCTGAGTTCTTTTAAGCCAAGAAGACGGCAACCGTTAGTATTCGGGTACTGATCGTCTTCAATAAGGAAGCCATCGCCGGAGCCTTCTTTTATAAACGGTGAGAATACAGCCTCTTTGGCACCAAGAGCGCTGAAGTGTTTATTAAGTACGAAGTTGTCCTCAACAGAAGAGAAGGCGCTGCCTATAACCAGAATTTCTTCCGGCTTAACTTCCTGCAGCTTTTCAGCCATGCTCATCTCGGCATTGGACCAGGATGATTTGATGCTGTCGCCATCAAGCTTTACCTGTGGCTTTGAAATTCTGTTTTCGTTTAGACGGGTGATGTCATCGCGGCCGAAATCGGGCATCCAGTGATCATTAACCGCCGGATTAAAACGAGGGGTGATGCGCATAACGAGGTTGTCGCGGGTCCAGACGTCGATATTGCAGCCTTTACCGTTCGTTACGTCTACTCCGGGAGTCTGATTCATTTCCCAAACGCGGGCTTTAAATCGGAAGTCGGATGATGTAAGCGCACCTACCGGGCAAATATCAACGGTATTCAGGGAATACGGATCATCGAATTCGGTTCCCGGAGCAACGGCCGGATAGTTCTTATCGCCACGGGAAATGATGGTAAGCTGTTCGGTCTTACTGATTTCTTCCGTGAATCTCACGCAGCGCGTACAGTTAATGCAGCGCTCGGCATCCAGAATTACTTTTGGCCCTAGCTTGATGCGCTTAGGTTTATGAACTTTCTTGTGCTCGAAACGGCTTCCTTCCGGACCATACTTATAGGTCTGAATCTGAAGCGGACACTCGCCGGCCTGATCACAAATCGGACAGTCCAGCGGGTGGTTTACAAGAATAAATTCAAGCGTGTCTTTTTGGGCACGTTCAACCAGCTCGCTGGTGCGCTGTGTTTTAATAACCATTCCGTCTGAGGCCTCAAGACTGCAGGAGGTCATGAGCTTAGGGAAAAAGCGGATTACCCGCTCACCTTTCTCATCGAGTTCCCACTCGTTGGTCTCGCGGTTCATTACGGGCGTACCGGCCTCGACATAGCACTGTCGGCAGTTGGCTGGTATAGAAAGTGAAGGATGATAGCAGAAGAAGGGGTGATCCAATCCTTGATCCAGCATAAACTGGAGCACAAGTGGTTTTCCCTCAAACTCGTATCGTACGTTATCAATAAAAATTTCAGGCATTGAGAATATGTATTATGCTAATGCGTAAACGGTATTTTTAACTCTTTTCTCAAAATCTTCCCGGAAGCGGGTAACGGTATAGCGTACTGGCCACGCGGCTGCGTCGGCAAGAGCACATATAGTACGACCTTCCATTTGAGTACACAAATCCAGCAGAAGATCAAGATCGCGCATTTCGCCATGACCATCTCTGATTTTGATAAGGGTTTTCTCCAGGAATCCGGTACCGTCGCGGCATGGTGTACACTGTCCGCAGGATTCGTGGTGGTAGAAGTGTGATATTCTCCAGAGGACGTCCACCATGTCGGTGTCTTCATCCATTATAATCATTCCGGCTGTTCCCATCATGGATCCGGCGGTACGAAGGCTGTCGGCATCCATACAAACGCCTTCAAGTGCATCACCACGAAGCGGAGGAGTGGAAGAACCACCCGGTATAACGGCTTTAACTTTTTTGCCGCCTCTCATGCCGCCGCAAACTTCATAAATGAGGTCATTGATGGACATTCCGGTAGGGTATTCATATACACCGGGCTTATTCACATGTCCGGAGATTCCGTAAAGAACCGGACCGGGATGCGATTCTGCACCTATAGCTTTGTACCAGTCCGCGCCGTTTTTTATAACCAGCGGCACGTTGGCAAGTGTTTCAATATTGTTGATGGTGGTTGGACGCCCCCACAGGCCTTTTTGAGCAGGGAAGGGCGGTTTTACCCTTGGGTAACCGCGCTTGCCTTCGAGCGACTCCATCAGAGAAGACTCTTCGCCACAAATGTAGGCTCCGGCTCCGGAGTGTACGTACATATCCATATCGTAACCAGAGCCCATGATGTTCTTGCCGAGGTAGCCTTTGGCATACGCATCATCTATGGCTTTCTGCATCATGTCGATCCAGGCTTTGTACTCACCGCGAATGTACACGTAAACAGCATCGATGTGCATCGCAAATCCGGCAATGGTAGCGCCTTCAATAAAGAGATGAGGGTTATACTCGAAAATCTGACGGTCTTTGAAGGTGCCCGGCTCAGACTCATCGCCGTTTGCAGCAATATAGCGCGGCTTTCCGTCTGGCTTAGGCATGAACGACCATTTAAGGCCGGCGTTAAATCCAGCTCCGCCACGACCGCGAATGTTTGCCGCTTTAACTTCATCGACTACTTTCTCCGGCGTGTATTCTTTCAGGACTTTGGCTAACTGCTTATATCCGTCATGCTTCTCAAAAACCTCAATTTTATGGAGGTTTGGAATTTTTGGAATCAGTAAGGGTTCGAAATTTCTCCAATCAACTGCCATGAATCAGCCCTCGCTGTTTTTTGGTTCGTCCTGGTGCTGAGGAAACGGAATTTGCTCGAATTCCGGCATTTTACCAGATTTCAGTCCATCAACAATGGAATCTACTTTTTCGGTGGTAAGGTTGTTGCAGTATACACCGTTGGTGATTTGCATCATCGGGGCATATCCACAGGCGCCAAGGCACTCAACCGACTGAATGCTGAACATTCCGTCTTCGGTAGTTTCGCCGGCCTTTATTCCAAGCTTGTTTTCCAGATGATGCAGAATATCGTAGCCGCCACAAAGCTGGCAGGTAAGCGTGGTGCATACATCAAAAACAAATTTACCTTTGCGCTCACCGTAATACTGGGTGTAGAAACTAACTACCCCGTAAACGTGTGCGGCAGGAATATCCAGCGTTTCTGCTACCAGATGCTGTACAGCAGGCTCTACATGGCCAAACTTTTCCTGAGCAAGCCAGAGTACAGGCATCACCGGTGATTTTTTGTCCGGATATTTGGCTTTGATCTTTTCAATCTCGGCCAGGTCTTCTTTATTAAACTCGTATGTTTCTTTCATAATTATTTATCAGAATCTCCCATTACAGGATCAACTCCACCAATCATAACAACAGTGTCGGCAATCATTTCGCCGTCGAGCATTTTCTCGAGTCCCTGCAGGTTGGTGAAAGAGGGTGAATTAATTTTTAATCTCCATGGGTGTCCGGTACCATCACTTTGGATGTAGAAACCGAGCTCACCTTTTGGTGCTTCAATAGCGTGGTAAGACTCGACGCCTGCCGGTGGGCAAATACCCGTGTCGGTCATCATAAAGTCGTGGATGAGACCTTCCATTGAGTAGTATACTTCATCTTTGGAAGGGTAGCTCTTCTTGGCATTATCGGTACGAATCGGACCTTTTTGCATTTTTTCGAGGCACTGCTTAATAATCTTGATAGATTCGCCCATTTCTTCCATACGGATGTAGTACCTGGCAAGGTTGTCTCCTTCAAGACGGGTTGGTACCTCAAATTCAACCTCATCATACTTCAGATAAGGGTCGAATTTGCGCATATCGAATGGAATACCTACGGCGCGAATGTTCGGACCGGTAAGCCCAAGCTTAATGGCATCATCATATGAAATAGCACCTACACCATTGTTGCGGTCGTAGAAAATACGGTTTTTGTTGAGGAGTTTTTTCCAGTCTACAATACGCTTCGGGAAGTCTTCACAAAATTCTTCAATCATTTCGATTACTTCCGGAGACAGGTCGTTGTGAACGCCGCCAATACGGGAATGTGAAATGGTGAAGCGATGACCACCGAAATTATCGAATATGTCGTACAGGCGTTCGCGCTCTTTAAATGTCCAGATGAAGAAAGAGATAGCGCCGGAATCCATAACCATTGCTCCGAGATAGAGCAGGTGGGAGGATATGCGTGCAAGCTCGCAGCCAATCATACGAATCCACTGGGCGCGATCCGGGACGTCTACTTCAGCAATTTTTTCTACAGCGGTACAAAGCGCAACGTTGTTGCTGTACGGAGAGAGGTAGTCCATGCGGTCTGTATAGGGCATGAACTCCTGATAAGTTTTGTTCTCGGCAATTTTTTCGACACCTCTGTGCAGATAGCCGATATCCAGGCGGGTTCGCAGAATCTTTTCGCCTTCCAGCTCGAGCAGCAGTCTCAGTACACCGTGTGTTGCAGGGTGCTGAGGGCCCATATTAAGAATCATTCGGGTACCAAGCGGATCTTCTTCAACCTCTACGGTAGTGTGCTTGTCCTCAAGACTCTTGTAAAGGGCAATCTGATGCTCTTTAAAGAAGGTTGGTTTACCTTTGTCGGTTATTCTGTTTTTTAATTCCATAGTAAACGTCGGTGTAAATTATTCTGAATCCGGGGTGGTGGAAGGGAGCTCGAGCGATCCCGGAATACCCAGCAAAGGAAATTCTTTTCGGAGCGGATGGTATTTGAAATCTTCCGGCAGGAAAATACGGCGAAGATCGGGGTGGTTATCAAAACGGATGCCGTACATGTCCCAGGCCTCGCGTTCGTTCCAGTTGGCCGCTGTCCATATATCGGAAACGGTTGGAAGTGTAGGGTTTTCTTCCGGAAGCCAGGTTTTAATAAATACGCGTAGTCCGGTTTTAAGACTCATCAAATGGTAGATAAGCTCGAAGCGGTCTTCTGAAGTAAAGCGATCAGCCGCAATCATATCCACCATATAGGTAAAGCTATGCTTTTCCTTAAGCCAGGTACAAATTTCGTGTATCTTTTCGCGGGATACGCGTGTCTGCCGGTCGCCGGCATGTGTTTTGGATTCGATAACTGCGTCTCCGAACTCTTCTTTCAGTTCATTTAGCACGCGTGTCAGCAATTCGGTTTTATTCATGAGAACAAGTAGAAATGAAAGTAGAACTTATCTGTCGTAAACGGTAGAGTGCTCGTTTTTAACTTTATCCTGAATTTGCATTAATGCATTTAGCAGGGCATCGGGACGCGGGGGGCACCCGGAAACGTACACATCTACAGGAAGAAAGTTATCGACTCCCTGTACGACTCCGTAGCAACGGTGCATACCGCCTGTTGAAGCGCAGGCTCCCATAGCAATACACCACTTAGGATCAGGCATCTGATCCCAGATACGGCGGATAGCGTGCGACATTTTGTACGTACACCAGCCGGCTACAATCATTACATCGCTCTGTCGGGGTGAAAAACGCATTACTTCGGAACCGAAACGGGAAGCATCGTATTTAGGTCCGGCAAAAGCCATCATCTCAATAGCGCAGCAGGCCAGACCCATCGGCATTGGCCACATGGCATTAGCCCGCGCCCAGTTAGTGAGAAAGTCTAATGAAGTAGTTAGGTAGCCAGTGTTTTCAACAGCTTTGTCTAAGCTCATAAAGCCTTAATTATTGGATATTTGGTTTACTGATTTCAAAATTCTTAGACTCTTTTTTAAGCGTGTAAATAAGTCCAAGAGTAAGTATTGTAATAAAGATCATGACGGCGAAGAACGTTCCGAAACCGAGCTCTTTGTACCGTACAGCCCAAGGGTAAATGAAAATAATTTCAAGATCGAAAACGATGAACTCCATGGCTACCATATAGAAACTGATGGAATAACGCTCTTTGGCGTCGCCAATAGGATCCATGCCGCTTTCGTAGGGGCGAAGTTTAGTTGCTGAAGGTCTGTGTGGGCCCATCACTCTTGAAAGTACAACAAAAACAATGGCTAATACAATCGCGACACCAAACAGGACTAAAATCGGTAAATATGCTTCAAGCATGGGTTGAAAATGTAGGTTGAGAAGATTTTTTCGGGTAAAATATTTATCAGCAAAATTTACGTTCAATAGTCGCAAATATCAATTTTAATATTCGTGCTGTATTTATCTAAACCTAATCCAAATTGATTGGCCCCCCGTTGTATGTGCACGGCCTTGCCCGGAATTTGCAACGTCCCGTATTTTCTTTCGCTTACGCTTTTTACCCGCTGCAGTTAAAGAGCTTATCGATTAAATTCATATGAATTGTTATTCTGTAAATCGTGTTTATGCTCACTGTATTATTTGTTAAATTCAGAATAAATTAAGCATCATCTAAATCGAATCGTAGCTTCGTGGATAAAATTCAAATGGACATACTGGGACTGTCGACGAGCCCCAGCAGCGGTGGAGCATATGCACTCATACTAAGTGAGCAGGACGGCAACAGAAGGCTGCCTATTATTATAGGTACCTTTGAGGCCCAGGCTATTGCTCTGGAGCTGGAGCACATAAAACCTCCCCGGCCTATGACGCACGACCTGCTTCGTAACGTTATACAAAGCTTTGATTCATTCGTAAAGTACATTCATATTAACAGCTTAAAAGACGGTACTTTCTTCGCCCGTGTGATTTACGAATTCCAGGGAGAAGAGATTGAACAGGATGCGCGGCCCAGTGATGCCATTGCGCTTTCAATACGTTTCAAGGCTCCTATTTATGTTTCCCCGGAAGTGCTGAACGAAGCTGGCATAGTTTCCGAAGACGAGAATACCGGGGCTGCGTCTGCCACGGCTCAGACTTCTGCTAAAAAACCTGCAGGCCCTTCTGCGGTATCTTCACCAAAAGCCGGCCTGACACAGGATGACCAGCGCAAGCAGCTTGAAAAAAAGCTGCAGCTTGCCATTAAGAATGAAGACTATGAAAAAGCAGCTCAGCTTCGGGATGAAATCGCCAAACTAGACAACTAACTGTGGACTGCACGCCGCTCGATTTTTCAAAACTCGGTTTCTCTGATCTGTTTACAGATTATTTGAAAGATGAAGAACGGGCTCATCAATTCTATAATGGCCTTTCGCCCTTTAAGCCCGATTCCTTTCTTAGGAAATCCAGCGTAATTGCCGGTGAAGACAGGCTCGGCCGTGCTGAAATGAGTGAGTTACTCATGCATTTTAATGCTCCGTTCGAACCCTCAGGCGATTCAATACGTAATATTCTGGCTCTTAAAGAAGAGCATACGTTCACAATTGTTACAGGTCAGCAGATGTGCCTGTTCGGCGGACCTCTGTATACACTTTACAAGACGGTTTCTGTTATTGCTCTTGCCCGCCATCTGAGCGAGCAGTCTGACCTGAATGTTGTACCTGTTTTCTGGATGGCAGATGAAGACCACGATTTTGAAGAAATCCGATTTACAAAAGCTCCCGGCAGCACCCATGAATTGAAAACAGCAGAGCTTTCACCAATCAGGAAGGCAGAACCCTCTGCGGGCCGCCTAACGATTAGTGATGAAATCGAAGCCGTAAAAGACGCCTTGGCCAGCATTCTCGGCCACGAGTCTCTGGTTTTGCGTGAAACACTTTCGCTTATTTCCGACTGGAAGCCGGGTACATCCTGGAAACTGGCGTTCGGGAAAATGATGATGCGATTGTTCGGTAAATACGGGCTGATTCTGGCCGGGAGCGATGATGCCAAAATTAAACAGGCTCTGGCTCCGGTCCTGAAAAAAGCAGTTGAAAATCCAAACGAAGTCCGTGAGAAGCTGGAAGATCAAACCTCATTAATTGAGAGATCCTATCACGGGCAGGCTGCAGTCACTGAGAGTCAGCTTTTCTGGAATGACGAAACCCGCGGTCGCACGAAACTTTCTTTTGTAAATGGGAAATGGGAAATTCCGGTACACAAGGAGCCTTTGTCGCCCGCCGAAGCTGCTTTGTATCTGGAGCAAAATGAACTTTGGGGGCATCTTTCGCCCAACGTATTCTTAAGGCCGGTTATGCAGGAATACCTTCTTCCTAATCTTGCCTATGTGGGCGGCGGGGCAGAGCTTGCCTACCACGGACAAATGAAAACTGTCTTTCAATTCTTTGATCTTGAGATGCCACTGCTGCTGCCCCGGCTTAGCGCAACAATTCTGGAGCTTAGCATCAAAAAAGCTTTAAAGGGAACAGGGTTTAGCCTTACAGACTTTCGGCAGCCTGTAAGAGAGCTAAAGAGAGACTGGGCCGGGAAGTTTTCGGGATATGGTGTAAACGAAATGTTTGAAAAATGGAGTGATGAACTGAATGCCCAGTTCTCGGAAAGAGAAGAATACATTAAGGGACTGGATGAAAACCTTGGTTTATCTGCCAAAAGCACCCGCGTGCGTATGGAAAAGGACCTGGAGTCGCTCAGGAAGAAGATGATCCGCTCGGTTAAGATAAAGGAAGACGTCCATATGAAACGCATAGAAAGGGTTTCAAATGCTCTGTTTCCTGAAGGCGTACTTCAGGAGCGTGAATTAGGATTTGTTTATATCGTTGCACTGCATGGGACTATGTTTATCGACTCGCTAATATCCTCTGCAGCATCAGATCCGCTTGGTTTTATGAAGTCTCATCAGATAATTGAGCCCTGAAATAGTTACATTATCGATCAGGTAAAAAAAATAATTTTCGAATCATCTAAAGATTGTACTATGAGTTTTGAATCATCCGAAAAACTATGGAAGCTATTAGGATTAATGCTAAAATCGCATCCTTGGCACGGTGTTCCAATTGGAGATAATGCGCCGGAACAGGTCACGTCATTTGTTGAAATTGTTCCTACCGATACCGTAAAATATGAAGTGGATAAAGATACCGGCTTTCTAAAAGTTGATCGCCCGCAGCGGTTTTCTAACGTGTGTCCCGCCCTCTACGGTTTTGTACCGCAAACCTACTGTGGCGAATCCATTGCACAGTACTGTGAGGAGAAAAGCGGTATAAAAGTAACCGGTGATGGCGACCCGCTGGATATTTGCATCTTATCCGAAAAACAGATTACGCACGGTAATATTCTTCTTCAATGCCATCCTATTGGTGGCTTTCGAATGATCGACGGCGATGAGGCTGATGACAAAATAATCGCTGTTATGAAAGGTGATCTTGTTTACGGCAATTACAAAAATATACAGGACGTGCCTCCGATTGTTATCGACCGTCTGCGTCATTACTTTCTTACCTACAAGCAAATTCCGGGCGAATCCAAGAAAACAGCCTGCGAAATAACGCACACTTACGACAGGGAAGAAGCTTTTGAAGTTATTAAAAGAAGTCAGGACGATTACTACGCCAAGCATGGTGATTTAAAAGGCCTGCTGTCTACAATGATTCGATTTGAAGATGACTAAGGTAATGTGCCACAATAAATAATACTACACCATGCAGACTGTTTTAATTACCGGTGGATCAAGTGGAATAGGCTATGAAGCCGTAAAGATTTTCTATGAAGACGGGTACCGGGTTTATTTTACCTATCGCAGCGGCAAAGAAAAAGCAATGCAGCTAGTGAGGGAACTTAGCAACGATAAAACTGATGATTGCCTGATTCCGCTCCGCTGGGACGCAGGTAGCCGGGATAGCCTCGATGAGTTGATCTCGGGTATCAGTCATCCGGTTGATGTGCTCATAAATAATGCCGGCGTTGGTTCGGCCACTGTGAAGCATATTACAGAGGATACTTATGAGCAGGATCATCAAATGATGTTGATTAATTCCGTTGCTCCGCTTTGGCTCATTAAAAAGATTTTGCCGGGCATGAAAGAACGCGGGGGGAAAATTGTGAACGTTAGTTCCGTTGGGGGCGGTATCACACAGTTCCCAAACTTCACAACGGCCGACGGGATGAGTAAAGCCGCTCTGGCCTTTATGACCCGGCAGCTTGCTGCAGAGCTGGCTCACGATCCCGTAGATGTTTTTGCTATATGCCCCGGTGCCGTTGAAACCCCCATGTTCGGAGCCTCGACTCTGGATCATCTAAACGAACAGGACCGTAAGGCTCTCATAAGTAAGCTGCCCGGAAACAGGCTTATTAGCCCATTGGAAGTTGCACGAATTATACGATATTTAAGTAAACCTGAGGCTTCGGTTATGAGGGGAGCCGTAATTGATGCTTCCTTAGGATTGGGAAGCAACCCCGGACTTTTGCAAGCTTAATATTCCAACAGACTATCATACTACAAACAGCTCATGTATATCTCAAAACGCGGCACTAAGCTGCTCGAAAATTATCAGCCTTTGGTTAAGGCACATTTTCTTTGTGCTGAGAATCCTTGGGCGGCAAATGTAAACCCTGATGGATACATCAATCTGGGCACGGCAGAAAATCATCTTGTTTTTGATATTCTAAAGCCAAAATTAAACGCCTCACCGGGCCTGGAAGAGTCTCATACGCACTACGCAGACCTTCACGGTATGAAGGTGTTCAGGGAACAACTTGCCACATTTCTGTCGGGCACTACATCACACCAGATAACTGCCGACAAACTGGTAGTGGCGAGCGGAAGTTCAGCTATTCTGGATATGCTAATGTATGCGATGTGCGAACCCGGCGAGGGCATCATTATCCCAGCACCGTACTATGCCGGCTTTGATCATGATTTAAAAACCCGCGTTAACGTAGAGCCAATACCGGCTTATACAGAAGTTGAAAATGATTTTAAAATCACACAGGAAGTCCTCCTGCAGGCGCTGATTCAGGCTGGAAAACGGAAGATTAAGGTGAGGGGGATACTCATTACGAATCCCAATAATCCACTGGGCAGCGTTTACAGCGAGCAAACTCTGCAAATGATAATCGCTTTCGCTAAAGAAAATAAGCTTTCAATTATTTCAGACGAGCTATACGCAAGGTCGGTATTTGGAAAACGGTCTTATACTTCACTGGCCCGTTTAACCGAGGAAGCCGGTGTAGGTATTAATCTGGTATATGGTTTTGCCAAAGATTTCGGGCTTTCCGGATTTAAAGCAGGTGCCCTTTACACCACTGATGAAAAGATTTTGCAGGTTGTGCAGCAGCTGGCCTATTTTATGCCTGTTTCAAACGCAACGCAGAAAATCTTGTATAATATTTTGCAGGATGAGGCTTTTCTGAATTATTATTTTTCGGAAAATCAGCTTCGGCTGGCAGCAGCATCCGAATTTGTTCATACAAAGCTAAATGAGGCAGGTATTGCCACATACCCGACTGAAGCGGGCTTTTTTGTTTGGATGAACCTGAGTAAATGGCTCTCAGCCTATTCATTTGATGCCGAAATGGAGCTCTATAACCATATTCTGGAAACAGGGAAGGTAAATATTTCTCCCGGCCAGGTATTTCACAGCGCAACACCGGGCTGGTTTCGCTTGTGCTATGCGCGTAAACCCGAAATGATAAATGAGGCCGTCAACCGAATATCGGAAGCACTAGGTGCTTTGAAGCAGGTTTCTGTTTGATACTAAGCAGTGTCTTTGGTTTAGTTACTTACTTTAAGGCAAGTCCCCGGATTTATAGATCTGCTTTGCCGGGTGCATCGATGATGCCAGCCTCAACCGGGCAGCCGTCTCGAAGATACTCGAAACGGTATATTCCCGTTGAATGCCCGTCGTTCCAAAACATATGAAGCGCATAATTTCCTGATGCCTTCATATTGGTGAGCTCAAGCTTGTCCGGGGTATCGGTCAGATACTTAAAGGAGTCCATTGGTTTCCCCATTTCACTATGACCGCCCTGGCAGAAAACGCAGGGGCAGGAGCTGCGCAACCCGCCAAAAGGGTAGCGGCTACGGTGCCCGTCTGCCCAGCTGATAAGCAATTCTTTTTCTTTTTTTAGTACAGTGATGTCTGTCGGTTTGTAGCGCATGCTCTAATGTATTGAGTCCTAAATTGTTATGGGAAGTGGTTTAGCTGTCCCCAAAAATAAATGATTGGAAGGTTTAATTGATAGTTTATGTTAGTTATTTTAGCTCACGAAATCTCTATTTAACTATTTCAAACTGCTTTGAGTACTAAAAACACTGCAGTGGCTCCTGATGCCACAACTTACAACTACCCGAATGCGTCTGGCTATTTTGGTAAATTCGGTGGGAAATTCGTTCCTGAAATTCTTATTCCAGCCCTGGACGAGCTGGAGCGTGAATACAAGTTAGCCAAAGATGATGAACAGTTTAAGAAGGAAAGACTTCATCACCTGAAAGAATATGTGGGAAGGCCTACGCCTTTTACTTTCACTAAAAGACTGACCGACCATTACGGAACCGGTAAAATTTATTTCAAGCGCGAAGACCTTTGCCATACAGGCGCGCACAAAATTAATAATACCATAGGTCAGGTTTTGCTGGCCATGAGAATGGGCAAGAAGCGCATCATTGCAGAGACCGGAGCGGGTCAGCATGGTGTGGCAACAGCAACCGTTTGTGCCAAATTCGGCCTTGAGTGTATAGTTTATATGGGCGAAGAAGACATGCGTCGCCAGAAGCTGAACGTAGACCGCATGCGTCTGCTCGGCGCCGATGTTCGCTCCGTAACAAGCGGATCCAGAACCCTCAAGGATGCCACAAATGAAGCAATTCGCGACTGGGTAACCAATGTAGACGATACGTTCTACATTATTGGTTCAGCAGTGGGCCCGCATCCATATCCTATGATGGTTCGCGATTTTCATGATGTAATTGGTCTTGAGACCGAGTCTCAGTGCCTCGAAGTCGAAGGCCGCGATCCCGATTATATTCTTGCATGCGTAGGCGGTGGTTCAAATGCTATTGGGATATTCCACCGCTTTTTAGATAAAGAGCACGTAAAGTTAATAGGACTCGAAGCTGCGGGCGAAGGCGCTCAAACCAATAAAACAGCGGCCACTTTTTCGAAAGGTCAGCCGGGGGTGCTTCATGGTTCGTTGAGCTACCTGCTTCAAACTCATCAGGGGCAAATTGCGCTGGCCCACTCCATAAGCGCCGGATTGGATTATCCAGGTGTTGGTCCTGAGCATTCGCATTTGTTCGATACCAAGCGTGTGGATTACCGCCCGGTAACCGATACCGAAGCTATGGACGCTGTAAAACGTTGCTCTATGCTTGAGGGCATCATACCGGCCATCGAAACGGCTCATGCCATTGCCTGGCTGGAGACGCTCATGCCAACGCTTTCCAAAGACGACATTGTTGTAATTAACTGCAGCGGCAGGGGCGATAAAGACATGGGTACTATTTCTGAATATTTTTACGGATCAAACGGACACTCCTGAGCTATGAGCACATCACCAGTTACTCCTGCTAAAACATTTTCCTCAGAACGTATGAAGCGCGTTTTCGAAAACCGCAACGCTTCTTCAAAAGTGATGAACCTTTTTATTACGGCCGGTTTTCCATCAAAAGAAGACACGGCTGAGCTTATTCTGGGTTACGAGAAAAACGGAGCCGACATCATTGAGCTCGGAATGCCCTTCAGCGATCCTTTAGCTGATGGTCCCACGATTCAGTATTCCAGCGAGAAGTCGATTGAAAAGGGCTTTGTTATGGATAATATCTTTGAGATCGTAGCTGAAGTCCGGAAACAGTCTCAAATTCCAATCGTGCTGATGGGGTACATAAACCCGGTAATTCATTATGGGGTAGACAAGTTCTTCAGTAAAAGCAAGGAAGCGGGTGTTGATGGTCTTATTCTTCCGGATGTTCCGGTTGAAGAATCCGGTCTTATAAAACTGGCATCCGAAGAGCACGAAATACCGCTTATCTATCTGGTTGCCCCAAACAGCACCGATGAGCGCATGAAGCTTGTTGATGAGCGCTCCGGCGGTTTCGTATACTGTGTTTCTGTAACCGGCGTTACGGGAGCCAGAACGGGCAACGAAGTTGATGAATCCGTGAAACGGTTTATCGAGCGCATCAACAAAAACATTACGCGTAATCCGGTTCTCATAGGTTTTGGGAT
>Ga0207421_10002924_pt1 | contig 20781 bp, 17 predicted proteins | sample SodLakKL_010_SED_4_FD_187542 | JGI IMG/M metagenome (GOLD analysis project Ga0207421, IMG submission 187542) | Alkaline sediment microbial communities from Lake Tanatar, Kulunda Steppe, Russia - 8KL_010_SED (SPAdes) (version 2) | ecosystem: Environmental > Aquatic > Non-marine Saline and...
TGAAACATTCATGGCCGATACATCGGACACAAAGGAGCATGATTATTTCCATGAATGCTCCATCTGTCCGCTTGAATCCCAAAAAAATAAACAGATGAATGTTACGGGTGATCGCCGATTACCGTCGATTACTGCCGATTACTGCCGGTACCGATCGGGAACAATCGATACCGGAATGGTTTCGAACGGATTCAGGGCCTGGTCCACGATCTGCGCAAACGCCTTGCGGGTGACCGGGGCGTCCGGCTCAAAGCGGGTGCCGTCGGTCCAGTGGTCGGTCCAGCCAGCCTCGGCGGCCCAGGCAACGGCCTGCGCCAGGGCACTGCCGGCATCCACATCCTCAAAAAGAGAAGCGGCATCAGTGCCAGACGCGCCGGAACCATCACCGGTACCATCCGAACCGCGGGCGTCACCTTCCGCGGCGAGGCCGTCACTTTCCGGAGCAGGGGAGCCGACCAGTTCCCAGACGAACAGGACAACATCGCCGCGTGTGGCCAGCCCCTCATTCTCCCAGGCGGCATGGTCGACCGCAAGGTCCGTGGTGGCGCGCGCAAGCGCTTCGCCAACCTGCATGCGCGTCATCACGCTGTCGGGATAGATCCAGGTCTGGTTGGCCCAAAGGTAGGGCACGCCGTGGCCTTTGAGCACACCGCTGAGGCCGATGCGCTGCAGCGGCTGGAAGTGCCAGTCGTCCGGGGTGGTGTCGATGAACGGCAGCGCCCAGCAGTCGTTGTCGAGCAGGTGCTGCTGCAGCTGGCGGACCGACAGCTCGCGAGGCTGCACATCCTGACGGATGGCCAGGGCCGCAGCGGCACCGGCCGCCTGACCGATGGTCATCACCGCGGGCTGAAGCCGGCTGGAGCCGTTGGCGATGCTGCTCACGGAGATGCTTTTCTCGGCGACCAGCAGTCCATTGGTCTCTTTCGGGATCAGGCTTCCGAAGGGGATGGAAAACGACGGAATGGAGGGGAATGCGTCGAAGTGCGTTTCGAATTCATAGGGTTCGCGGTCGCCTTCCTCCAGCAGCTCGGGCGGCGGGGAGGGGTTAAGCTCGCGGTGATGGTCGAGCGGATAGTCGCCGACCCCGATCGCGGTCATGTACAGATCGTTCTGCACGGCGTAGGGATCCACCAGTTCGTTCATGGTGAGCATGGTGAGCCCGTCCAGGCGGCGCGTTTCGCGGTGGTACGGCCGGTACGGGAACAGGTCATCGGTGCCGTATTCGTCATCGGCAAAGCCGAGGTTGCGGAACTCGCCCTCGGTCTGGATGAAATAGATGAACTGGCGGGTACGGTTTTTGGCCTCCTCGTAGAGCAGTTTGCGCTCATGGTGGTCCATTTCGATTACGTTCAGGTAGTAGTCGTTGCCGAAAATGGGCCAGTTGATCAGGTATTTGTCGTTGGGCAGCTTCGCGTATTCCAGCATCCGGTCGCAATCCACCCCCTCGAACGTGTCGGGATCAGCGCTGAGCTCCTTGCAGGCGCCGATGAAGATGGAGGGCTGGTAGTTGGGTGGACGCGGGATGGTCATGTCGGCATCCGGACCGAAATCCTTGAGGATGGCGGTGTAGGTGAGGTCCTGGATGATGTCGTTGCCATGGGTCGGGGCGATCTCCTCCCCGGTGCGTTCGCGCGGATCCAGCCCGAGGAAGTAGTTCGTCCCGGAGCGCGCCATCAGGTCGCCGTACTCGGAGGCGTCGATGCTGATTTTGGCCTGCACGAGCAGGGTGTTGCCATCCATGTCGTAGAACGTGGCGCCGCGCACGGCCTGGCCGTCCATAACCGCTTCGTCGATATAGTACCCATGGATGCGGGTGATGTTGGGCAGCTCGTCCATCATCTCATTAAAAAACCGGTTGCCGATATGCGGTTCGAAGTGGGTGTTGCTCACCCAGCCGGTCTCCACGGCATCCGGCCCGCCGTAGTAGTCGTACAGCATCTCCCGGAATTCGCCCCAGATGCCGGAAGGCAGGCGGTGGTTGCCGTCGGTAGCGCTCACGCCCGATGTGGTGAGCATGCCGCCCAGCCAGGGGGACGATTCCACGACCACGACATCCACACCGTCGCGAGCCGCCTGGATGGCAGCCGTGACGCCGCTGGTCCCGCCGCCGTAAACCAGCAGGTCGGTGGTGAGGGTACGGTCGGGGGTATGTAGCTCCGCCCGCTCGCAGGAGATCAGGTGCGACAGGAAGGTGAGGGCAGTCAACAGGATGATGACAGGAAACAGAACAGAGAAACGCGGCTTGAAATTACGCATGGTGTTCAGATTTGAAGTTACGATTGTGACCCGCGGCAACTGCCGCATATCGAAAAAGTCGGAAAAAGGTTGGAACGAATCCGGGATACGATACGAAATGGCCAAGACGGCTCATATTCACGCAGAAGCATGATTATAACCCTCATGGACATTCTATGTGACCTTATGAATCCAAATTGATTTAAACAGAGGAACCGAAGGTCACGCAGTGCTATGAACATGACCGGGCTGGTGCCCGGACACACAGGCGCATGATTAAAACCGGTCATGGAATTGCATGTGACCGCTTGAATCCAAAAATTTAAACACATAAAAATGCAGCAGAACGGTCCCTGTCCGCATCGGTCATGTAAACGGGCATGAAAACCCCGGCGGCATCGAGCCTTGCACCGGGATGGTATAATAACGATTATCGGGTGCTTTCGGCAAGCACATCCCACCAGTCATAGTTGATGATGTGGACGATGTCGAAGACCATCAGTCCGTCGGACATCTCGCGGCACATGTGGGAGGCGCGCACGAATTGGTCGGGATGACCGTCGTACTGCTCGACATAGAGTCCGCAGTAGATCGGCACCTCGCCCATCACCACCTCGCGTGTGATGCGGGCCGAACCTTCCACGGAGTACCAGAAATCACGCGTAGTGCCCATGCCAGCCTCATGGCGCTGTATTTCTTCCTCATTGAGCGCGGCGACTTCCTCCTCGGTCACCTCGAAGAAATAGTTGCCGGTGGTGAACAGGTCCAGAAGTCCCGCAAAACCATATTTGTGGTAGTCCTCGTTGGCCCAGTCGTATTCGCCGTATGGGTCGTAATCCTGGCTGGCGTAATTGACACCCACCTCGTAGTAGACCGGGTACCAGGCGCCGGTGTAGTTGCCGAAGATGATCTCAGGATCCAATTCCTTGGCCAGCGCGCGGGCTTCCTCAATGAAACTGTAGACCACCGAGGTGCGCCATGCAAGCCAGTCGCGGTAGTAGGGGCCGGGTCGCCGTTCGGGCTCACCGTCCACATCCACCCATTCATAGATGTCTTCGGGGAAGCGCTCCAGTTCGGTGCCCAGGTATTGCTCGAAAGCGCGGCGGGAGACGGGGCTGAAGTCACTCTGGATGCTGTCGAAGCGGACCCGGTCGAGGATGACGCCGTCGAAGTCGTAGGTCTGGAGGATTTCGCGCAGGATGTTGAGCTTGAACTGCCGCACTTCGGGGTGGGACGGGATGAGCATGGCCGAATATTTGTTCTTGAGTTCGGTGATGGGCTTCATGCCGTCGGGGGTGTAGTTGATGGCCTGCCACTCGCGTTTTTCGGGGAACTCGTAGACCAGCCCGATGTCGTGGAAATTGTGTCCGCCGACGAATACGTTGATGGAGAAGTGGGTGGTGAGTCCGCGCTCGCGGGCTTCGTCGATGAAGAAACGGACCAGATCCATGTCGGTTTCACGCGTGATTCCGCTGTGGTGGGTGATCCACTGCGGGGCGTAGCGGCTTTCGTACATGACGTGTCCGGAGATGGGCTTGAGGTCGAGTACCACGTCGGTGATGCCGGCGTCGCGGGTCAGGTCCAGGTAGTACATGATGGAATCGGGATAGCTGAGCCGTTCGAAGTTGGCGGAGGCGTCAAACCACAGGATTTTGCGCCGGGAATCTTCGCGTTCGAGGGCTTCGGGCCCGACAGGTGGGGCGGGAGGGGCGGGATAGTCGCTGTCCGGGGTGCAGGAAAGGACGGTGGTAAGCACGAATGCCGCCATCAAGATGGCGGAAAAGATCGGGTTTCGGATGTGTCTCTTCATCTTGGATGGGTGTGTTGCTGGTTGAGGGGGTGCCGGCGGATGGGCCTGCGCTGGTTAAATGGTGATGCCAAAACACGGTTCGGCCTGTTTGGCGGCCGGCATTGTGGTCAGGCGGATGGTGATGTCAGGCGGTGGTCGGGTATCCGTTCAGAGGCTGGCGTATTTGACCACGTTTACGCCATCGATCTGTTCGATGTATTCCAGGTCTTTCTGATCCGGTTTGGTGTCGACGGTAAAGGCGGTGATGGCCTGTTTGTTTTTCGGGTCGCGGCCCAGGCTGAGCGAGGCGATGTTGATGTCACGCTTGGCCAGTGCGCTGCTGGTGGCTGCCAGCATACCCGGTTTGTCGATGTTGCGGTAGATGATGATCTGGCCTTCCAGGTGAATTTCAATACTGAATCCGTCGATGCTGACGATTCGGTAGTCGGCTTCCCCGAAAGGTGTGGCGGAAAGGACCCGGTATTCGGCATCCGGACCGAGGTCCACGGTGATCAGGTCGGAATAGGTCTGTGTCTCGCGGCTCTGTGTCTCGGAAATTTTCAGGCCCCGGGATTCTGCATGGTAGCGGGCGTTGATCAGGTTCACCATCTCGTCCACACTCCCTTTCAGGTAACCGCTGAGCAGCGAGTCGGTGAGGACCTGGGAGTGGCTGGCACAGGTGCCGGTGTAGCTGATCGACAGTTCCCTGATGTGCTTTGGCGCGATCTGCGAGAGCAGGCGTCCGAACCGCTCGGCCAGCTCAAGGAACGGCTGCACTTCCTTGTTTGTGCTCAGTGCGATGGATTTGCCGTTCAGGCTACCAGCAAAAGCTTTGTGTTCGATGGCATCGGCAATCTGCGTGGCGATCTGCTGGGCCACTTTCCCCTGTGCTTCCTGGGTGGATGCGCCCAGATGCGGTGTGCAGAGGATGCGGGGGTGCTGCACTATTTCCAGGATCTCTTTTGAGGGTGGTTCCTGGCTGTAGACATCCAGTGCCGCACCACCGATGATTCCTTCATCAAGCAGAGGAATCAGGTCTTTTTCCTCGAAAATCCCGCCGCGGGCACAGTTGATCAGGAACATGCCCGGCTTGATTTTACCGGCATTTTTTTTGCTGATGAGGCCACGGGTCTGCGCGGTAAGCGGGGTGTGGACCGTCAGGTAGTCCGCGCGCTGGAGGATTTCATCCATTTCCATCATTTCCACACCCATTTCCGCAGCGCGTTCGTGCGTGGTGAACGGATCGAAACCGATTACGTTCATACCGAAGGCATTCATCCGGAAAGCTACATTGGATCCGATCTTGCCAAGGCCGATGACCCCGAGAGTTTTACCATGCACCTCACTGCCGAGATATTTTTTGCGGTCCCAGCGGCCCTCCTTGAGCGAGGCGACAGCGGCGGGGATGTTGCGCGAGAGGGCGAGAATCAGTCCGCAGGTGTGTTCGGCGGTGGATATGGTGTTGCCGTCGGGTGTATTCATGACCAGCACGCCATTGCGCGTGGCGGCATCCAGGTCGATATTGTCCACACCCACACCGGCGCGGCCGACCACACGCATGTTTCTTGCCTTGCTGAGCAGTTTCGGTGTGACCCGGGTGGCGCTGCGCACCACCATGGCATGGTATTCACCGATCATGTCCATTAGCTCATCTTCGGCCAGGCCGGCGGCCTCGGTAACTTCAAAACCGCGATTGCTGAGAATCTCGCCGCAGATGCTATCCACGCCATCCAGTAAAAGTGCTTTATACGCCATGGTTCAATAAATGATTATTTGGGTTTATCGGTCAGATATGGTTGGGAAAATGAAAAATGGTTGGGAAAAGAAATGTGATTTAGAAAAATAAGTGGAAGGGAAAATATCTGTGGTTGGGGAAAAGAGACAGGGTTGGCAGAAGAATTCTGTTTAGTAAAAAGAGATTTGGTTTGTAGAACGGTATTTCGGAATGCCGTCGGGAAGCGCTGTATGCTGCATGCCAAAGGCCACGGTGTCCCTTAGCCGTATAAAGTAGCATTTCATCTATTTAAAATCTTGGATTTATATCGTCAGATAGAATGTCCATGACGATTATAATCATGCTCCTGTGTGTCAGCCGGAGGATGTCATGTTCGATTCATCCGCTTTCCTGCACGAAATCCATCGCAAAATGAAAGAATTCATCCAGTGAGTCGGGATTGTTGGCAGTAACGACAAAGACGGGCACTTCCATGTTCATTTCCTGAAGGAGACGGGTGACAGCGGATTCCTGCCGGGATGCCTGGTTTTTTGAAATCTTGTCGCTTTTGTTCAGCACGATGCAAAACGGGATCTGATGCTCGCCAAGCCAGAACATGAACTCCTCGTCCAGGGCGGAGGGTTTATGGCGGATGTCGATCAGCAGTACCACCAGCTGCAAGGTCTCGCGTTCCAGCAGGTACCGTTTCATCTCACGGCCCCATCGGGACTGCTCCTTTTTGGATATTTTCGCGTACCCGTACCCTGGCAGATCCACCAGATACCACAGATCGTCGATCAGATAGTAGTTGAGGCTGCGGGTCTTGCCCGGGGTGTTGCTGGTGTGGGCGAGCTTCTTCCGGCGTGTGAGCGCGTTGATGACCGACGACTTGCCGACGTTGGACCGCCCTGCGAAACAGATCTCTGGCTTGCCATCATCCGGACAGATACTAAGGTCCGGGGCGCTCAACAGGTATTCGGCTTTTACAATCCGCATTCGGTTTAAGCTCGTGTAATGGTTTTTATTCCGTTTTTCGGTTTTTTTCAGGATTCACAGATAGCGTCCAGGCCTGTCGTCATGGAGCGAAACAGAATCCGTCCATGTGATTATTCCCGTCAATAATATTCGTTTTCCTCTTTACGCATGCGCGAGGGCACAGGAACAGGATACTCGCCGGTGAAACAGGCGGTACAGTAGCCCGCACCGTCGGGATGCGCCTCACGTACAGCCTTCACGAGCCCTTCGGCCGAGAGATAGCGCAGCGAATCCACGCCGATCACCTCGGCAATTTTCTTGGGATCCTGGCTGTAGAGATTGGCGATCAGCTCATCCGGACTCGGGAAATCCATACCGTAAAAACAGGGATGCACGATCGGCGGTGAGGCCACCATGAAGTGGATCTCTTTGGGCTCGGCATTGCGGATCATGCGGACCAGGTGGGCGGACGTGGTTCCGCGCACGATGGAATCATCCACCAGAAAAACCACACGGTCCTTGAGCACCCCCTTGACGGTGTTGAATTTCGTCCTGACTTTCACATCGCGGGATGCCTGACCAGGGGAGATGAAAGTGCGTCCGACATAATGGTTCCGGATCAGGCCGATCTCAAACTTGCACTCGTGCCCTTGTTTCTGGTTTTCATGCGCATAGCCCAGGGCCGCGGTGTTGCTGGAATCGGGCACGGAAATGACGATGGGATGCTTGTCGGCCCGGGTGGATGTGACTTCGGGGATGGGATGTTCGCGCGCCAGGTATTTGCCGGTCTTGCGGCGCACCTTGTCGGTGTTTTCACCGAAAATCAGACTGTCCGGCCGGGAAAAATAGACATATTCGAAAATGCACTGGCTGACTCCGGTATTGGGCAAACGCTCGAGATGGAGTGAGCGCGGTTCGCCGCTGTCAAGCGTTTCGCGGTCGATGATGAGTACCTCCCCGGGCTGGATATCCCGCACGTACCGGGCCTCGATGATATCGAATCCGCAGGTCTCGCTTGCCACGACCCAGGAAGATCCCAGCCGGCCAAGCGCGAGCGGCCGGAACCCGTTCGGATCCCGGACAGCGATCAGCTTGTCATCGGTCAGCAGCACCAGGCAGTAAGCACCCTCGATCTGGCTCAGCGCATCCATGATCTGGTCCATCTGGGTCTCCTTCTGGCTGTGAGAGATCAGGTGGAGGATGAGCTCGGTATCGGATGTGCTCTGGAAGATAACCCCGCGGTTTTCAAGCATGGCACGGAGCTTGGCGGCGTTGGTCAGGTTGCCGTTGTGGGCAATGGCCAGATTGCCGTTTTTGTAGTGGACGCGGAAGGGCTGGATGTTGGATGCGTTGATCGACGAACCGGATGTGGAATAGCGGTTGTGACCGATGGCAGAGGTCCCGTGCAGCTTTTCCGTGAAGATCTTCTGGTTTTCAAACACGTTGAGAACCAGGCCAAAACCCTTGTGCTGAGGCATGACGGGAATGCTTTTCTTCGGATCGAACCACGATGTGACGATGCCGGCCGATTCCTGTCCGCGGTGCTGCAGGGCATGAAGCCCGTAATAGGTGTGTACTGCAGCTTCGGGATCGTTGAAAATCCCGAAAATACCGCAATAATCATGGGGTTTATCGGACATTCCGAACAGAGAGTGAAGTGATTACAGTCAAAGACTGCAAGATACAAAATGATGTTTCTAAAAACATCTGCAGAGTAAGGAAAAACGGTGCGGTAAACAGACAGATTGCCCGATGTCGTCAGACAGTGGTGGTCCGCATCCCGCCGTACACAAGATCGAGGAAATTGCGCAGGAGCTGTTCGCCGGCCTTGCCTGATTTCTCAGGGTGGAATTGCACGCCCATAAAGTTGTCCCGTGCGGCGATGGCACAGAATGGATGGGAATAAGTGGCCGTAGCCACGGTATGTCCGGTCACGGGTGCAAAGTAACTGTGGACGTGATAAAAGTGTGTCCCGGGCGGGATGTTCCTGAGCAGGGGATGGGTCTCCATGCCGAGCTGCACTTCCACTGTGTTCCAGCCCATGTGAGGAACTTTCTGCTGTGAGGCATCGAATTTCTCCAGCCGTCCGGGCAAAATGCCAAGCGTTTCGGTCGGACCCTCGGTGGTCGACTCGTACAGAAGCTGCATGCCCAGGCAAATGCCCAGCAATGGCTTGCGGGTGGATTGCATCCAGGTGTCCAGACCGTCATGCTTCAACTCGCGCATGGCAGGTACGGCGTGTCCAACCCCCGGAAAGATGATGCCGTCGGCCTCGTCCAGGTCGGACATCCGGTTGGTGATGCGGTAAGAGGCCATCAGCCGGTCCATGGAATTGGATACCGATGCGAGATTGCCCGCCTTGTAGTCGATGATGGCTATCATAGCATGCCTTTGGATGATGGAAGGATGTCGAGGTAGTACTCATTGCGGTCCACGGCCTGGCGCAGGCAACGGGCAAGGCCCTTGAAGCAGGCCTCGATCTGGTGGTGGTCGTTCTCGCCCTTGACGGATACGTGCAGCGTCGCCTTCAGGGCCATGGCGAGCGAGTGGAAAAAGTGGGAAGTCATCTCCGTCGGGAAATCACCGACTTTTTCGCGCCGGAACGTGCCTTCGAATACGCACCAGGGGCGGCCGGACAGGTCAATGGCCACCAGCGAACGGGTTTCGTCCATAGCGACCGCAAAACCGTAGCGCCCGATGCCGCGCTTGTCGCCCAGCGCCTCGCCGATCGCTTCACCCAAAGCAATGGCGGTGTCTTCAATGGTGTGGTGCTCGTCGATCTCAAGGTCGCCGTGACAGGCGACATCGATATCCATATAGCCATGGCGTGCAATCTGATCGAGCATGTGGTCGTAGAAAGGTATGCCGGTGTCGATGCGGGACTTGCCGGTGCCGTCCAGGTTGACGCGCACCGAAATGTCAGTCTCGGCAGTCTTCCGGGTGCGGATGGCAGTCCGGCGGGAACCCAGCAGCCAGGCGGCGAGCGCCGGCCAGTCTGGATATGATGGTCCGGGATCATTCTGCACCTTTCCGGTGGCATCCCCCGCACTGCCGCTATCCCCCGCACTGCCGCTATCCTTGTTCAGGATGAGGGTCCCGTCCGGCGAAACGGCGACACGCAACCGTTCCAGCGGTTGGTCTTTCCACTCTTTGCTGTCCGGGTCGGCGAGGGTGATCTCTTCCTGTTCCAGCAGTGCCAGAATACCTGGTTCGGGATGCGATCCGCCGCCCTCAATGGCCGGCTGGATACCCCGCTCCGAAAGCTTTTTCAACGCGGTGAGCGCCCCCCGGCGCATGGGCCAGCCGCGCGGGCCCTCTGCCGTTTTGGACCAGCTGCGTGACTCGTCGGGTCTCTTGGGCCAACCGCGAGCGTCGTCGGGCGCTTTCGGCTGGTCACTCAGCTCGTCCGGCGCTTTGGAAGCGGCGGTTCCCGGTTCGGTTTCTGCAGCGGGAGTGCCGGTTGCCGGACCGAGTGCTGCGGGCTCAATGATCAGAAGCATTCTTGGTGTCATAAAGCTCAGAAATCAGTTGGTCATTTTCGGGAGTGGTGCCGACGGTGATGCGAAGCGTATTCTCGCAGTGGAGCTGGTCGCCGCGGTACCGGACGATCACCCCGCGGTCCGCCAGATGCTTGTACCATTCCAGGGCGCCGCGCATGCGCACCAGCAGGAAGTTGGCATCCGACGGAAAGATGGTCTCCACGTCGGAATGTTTGGCCAGTGCGGTCGCCAGACGGTTGCGCTCGGTGATGATCCTTCGGACTTTTTCACGCATCTTGTCCACATGGTCGAATGCCAGCATGGCCGCGTCGGCGGTGAGCTGGTTGACATTGTAGGGCGCCTTGACCTTCATCATCCACTCGATTACCCTCGGATGTGCCAGGGCGGCACCCATGCGCACGGCCGCCATGCCGAACGACTTGGAAAGCGTCTGCAGGATGACCAGGTTGGGATAGGTATCCAGCAGATGGCAAAGCGAACCGCTGTCGCTGAAATCGATATAGGCCTCATCCACCACCACCAGCCGGTTGAAATCCTTGAGGATGCGCTCGATCTCCACCTGGCTCAGCACGTTGGCCGTCGGGTTGTTCGGCGAGCAGAGCATGATCAGCTTGGTGTGCTGGTTGACACGTTGCAGCACGGCGCGCGCATTCAGCTCGAAATTTTTGGTCAGCTCGGCCTCGGACACTCCTACATTGTTGATGCGCGCCGCCACCTTGTACATGCCGTAGGTGGGCGGAGTGATGATGATCTCGTCGCGTCCCGGCTCACAAAAAACACGCATGATCAGGTCGATGGCCTCATCGCTGCCCACACCCACGAACACCTGTTCCATCCGGATTCCGCGGAACTCAGCCCACTTTTGGCGAAGGTCGTTCAGACGCGTATCGGGGTAGCGATGCAGCGGCAGGTCGGTCGGTATGGCCGGACCGAAACTGTTCTCGTTGGCATCCAGCAGGATCCCCTCGTGATAGTCATCCCGTGCGGCGTGGTATGGGGTGAGCGTTCGGATGTTCGGACGGATCCACGGCTCGGGGTTGAACGAAGCTTGGGGGTCGGATGACTTTGACTCTGGCATAACTGCTAAAAAATTGGTTAGGAAAACTCGCGGGTGGATGCGTGTCACGCTTCTACTTACGGTGAGGATCGCTGTGGGAAAGGTGGTCAAGCCGGACTTTCACCGCGCGTTTGTGGGCTTCCAGTTTTTCCACTTCGGCCATGCGCATTACTGACGGACCGATGGCATGCAGGCCATCCCTGTCCAGTTCCTGGAAGGTGATTTGCTTGAGGAAACTGTCCACCGAAACACCGCTGTACATGCGGGCGTAACCGTAGGTCGGCAGGGTGTGGTTGGTGCCGGAGGCGTAATCGCCGACGCTTTCGGGAGTCCAGGGCCCGACAAACACCGATCCGGCATGCATGATTTCGGGAATGAGATCACGGGCGTTGTCGAGATTCAGGATGAGGTGTTCCGGGGCGTAGCGGTTGATGACGTCCACGGCCTGGCTTCTGGTTTTCGTGGCCACGATATGGCTGTGTTCCAAAGCTTTGCGGGCGATGTTGGCCCGGGGCAGATCGGTCAGGTGCCGGTCAATGGCGCCAAGGACGGCATCGGTGTCGAACGGGCCCACGGTGACAAGCATGACCTGGCTGTCGGGACCGTGTTCGGCCTGGGAGAGCAGGTCGGTGGCGATGAATTCGGGATCGGCGGTGCGGTCGGCCACTACCATCACCTCGGAGGGTCCGGCCGGCAGGTCCATGGCCACCATGGCATCGCTGTTCTGAAGCAGCATCTTGGCGGTGGTCACGAACTGGTTGCCAGGGCCGAAGATCTTGTCCACCTTGCGCAGCGATCCGGTCCCGTAGGCCATGGCGGCGATAGCCTGGGCGCCACCGGCAAGGTAGATGTGTGAAACGCCCGCCAGCGCTGCGGCAAACTCGATCTCAACCGGCGGACGGCCCGACTTGTCGGGTGGCGTGGCAATGACCTTGCAGGAGCAGCCGGCAAGGGCCGCCGGCACACCGAGCATGAGCGCGGTGGAGGGCAACGGTGCCGTACCACCGGGAATATAAAGTCCGACGGATTCGATGGGCCGCGATTCCCGCCGGCAGATCACGCCGGGCATGGTCTGCACCTCGGTGTGCTGGGGCAGCTGCGACTTGTGGAACAGGTAGAGGTTTTCGCAGGCAAGGCTGAAGGCCTCGCGCACATCCCCGTCCACCGGAATCACATCTTTGGGCCGCACGGTCCACAGCAGCGGGTTGGGACGCACGCCGTCGTATTTTTCGGTCAGGTCCAGCACCGCCTTGTCGCCCCGCATATGCACGTCATCGATAATGCTCTGCACAATGGCGCTGATGTCGGCCGTGTTCATGCGGGGCCGCTTGCAGAGCATGTTGCGCGCCGTTTCGTCCAAATCGGCAAAATTCCACGTTTTCATCTTTTACACAATCATGTTTTCGATCGGAAGGATAACGATGCCGGAGGCGCCGGCCGCTTTCAGCTCCTCCATTACCTCCCAGAAGCGGTGCGTCGGGATCACGGAATGGATTGCCACCATGTCGTTTTCGGCAAGGGGGAGCACCGTCGGACTCTTGAGCGAAGGAATGATGCCGCAGATTACGTTGACCGCTTCAGATGGCGCATTCATCATGATATAGCGGCTTTTCTCGGCCTGCTGGCGCGAACTCATCCGCATCAGCAGTTTTTGGATCAGCTCCTTTTTGTGCCCGGCGACAGGGCGGTTGGTCTGGATCAGCTCGGCCTCGCTTTCGAGGATGGTCTCCAGTTCGACCAGGCCGTTGGTCTTGAGCGTCCCGCCGGTGGAGACAATGTCGGTGATGGCATCGGCGACGTTGAGGGTGGGGGCGATCTCAACCGCCCCGGATATCTCGATGGTGTCGATGCTGATGCCCTGTTTTTCGAAATGCTCGCGCGTGAGCACCGGATAGCTGGTGGCGATGCGGCAGCCGTCCAGGTCCTTGAGCGACCGGTAACCGCCGTTTTTCGGAACCGCAACGGAGAGTCGGCACTTGCCGAAACCGAGTCCCCGCAGACCAGTCACATCAGCCTTGCTCTCGGCGGTGACATTGCGTCCCACAAACCCGACCTCGCAGATACCGTCCTGCACATATTCCGGGATGTCATCATCGCGGATCAGCAGCAACTCCACGTCGTAGTTGCGGCAGGGGACCAGGATCCGGTTCTTGTAGCTGTCAAATTCAAGCCCGATGTTCTCGAGCAGCGCCAGTGTTTTTTCGGAAAGACGTCCGCCTTTCTGGATGGCGATACGCAGAGTAGATTCGTTCTGTACCAAAATGTTCTTTTTTTTTCTGATTAGTGTAATGGCCCAAGATAAAAAGAAGGCGCGTCAATTATATATGTTTTTGTTGCCCTGCGCGTTTTAATGAGGATGCCGTGCTTACGCATTCCAACATTTTTTCGTATTTTAACTAGCTTGTCACCAGAAAGAAAGTAACGCTCTATTAATGAAGAACATTCGCAATTTCTGCATCATCGCCCATATTGATCACGGCAAATCGACGCTGGCCGACCGTCTGCTGGAACGCACCGGTGCCATCACTGTGCGTGAAATGCAGGAACAGGTTCTGGATGATATGGATTTGGAGCGGGAGCGTGGCATCACCATAAAGAGCCATGCCGTCAATATGGATTACAAGGCATCGGACGGACAAACCTATTTTTTCAACCTGATCGACACGCCCGGACACGTCGATTTCGCCTATGAAGTTTCGCGGGCGCTCAAGGCCTGCGAAGGGGCGTTGCTCATTGTGGATGCCACACAGGGCGTGGAGGCGCAGACCATATCCAACCTGTACCAGGCCATCGACCAGAACCTGGAAATCATACCGGTCCTCAACAAAATTGACCTGCCGGGTGCCGACGTCGAGGGCATCTCACAGCAGATCATCGACCTGATCGGCTGCAAGCCCGAGGAGATCATCCCGGTTTCCGGCAAGACCGGCGAAGGTGTGAATGAACTCCTGGAAGAGATCGTCCTGCGCATCCCTCCGCCGACCGGCGACCCCGAAAAGCCGCTCAAGGCGCTCATTTTTGACTCGGTCTTCAACACCTACCGCGGCTCCATCGTTTATGTGCGCATCATGGACGGCACGTTGCAAAAAGGCGAAAAAATCCGGTTCATGGCCACAAAACGGGATCATGAAGCGGATGAAATCGGATATCTGCGTATCAAAATGAAGCCAACCGACACCCTCTCCGCCGGCGAAGTGGGCTATATCATCGGCAATGTTAAGTCACTGGAGGATACGAAAGTAGGTGACACGGTGACCACGCTGGCCAATATGGCTCCCGAGCCGATACCCGGATACAAGGAAGTGAAGCCCAAGGTGTTCAGCGGCATGTATCCCACCAACAGCGAGGATTTTGAAAGCCTGCGTACGGCTCTGGAGAAACTGCAGCTCAACGACGCCTCGCTTCAGTACGTTCCCGAGACATCGGCGGCGCTCGGGTTCGGCTTCCGGGCCGGGTTCCTTGGCATGCTGCACATGGAGATCATTCAGGAGCGGCTGGACCGTGAGTTCGACATGGACATCATCACCACGGTGCCCAACGTGGAGTACGTGATCGAGACCACCGACGGCAAAGATGTGATCGTCGACAATCCCACCGACATGCCGCCTCCGGGCCGCATCCAGCGGGTCTATGAGCCCTACATCAAGGCGCAGATCATCACGCCCGCAGAGTACATCGGTCAGGTGATGAAACTGTGCCAGGAGAAGCGGGGTACGTACGTCAACACCCTGTACCTGGACGCCAAGCGTGTGGACATCACCTATGAACTGCCGCTGGCCGAGATCGTCTTCGATTTTTACGACAAGCTGAAAAGCCAGACACGCGGATACGCCTCGCTGGACTACGACCTGATCGAGAACCGTCCGGGACAGCTGGTGAAGCTGGACATCCTGCTCAACGGAGATCCGGTGGATGCGCTTTCGTGCATCGTGCACCGCGAGAAGGCCTACGAATGGGGCCGGCGCCTGTGCAGCAAGCTCAAAAAGCTGATCCCGCGCCAGATGTACGAAGTGGTGATCCAGGCGGCCATCGGATCCAAGGTGATCTCGCGCGACACGGTGCGGGCGCTGCGGAAAGATGTGACGGCCAAGTGCTACGGCGGCGATATCACGCGCAAGCGCAAACTTCTTGAAAAACAGAAGGAGGGCAAGAAGCGTATGAAACAGGTAGGCACCGTCGAAATCCCCCAGGAGGCATTCCTGGCCGTACTATCCATGGATGATGCCTGATGCGGGCAACAACCGCATATCCACAAGAATGCATATCCACAAAGACGCAGATCCCAAAACGAGTATCCACAAGAACGAATCAACCGGGCGAAAGAACAAGATCAAAAATGATGCAAATGTTTAAAAACAACTGTTGGATGCGGATGGCTGCAGTCGCGGCGCTTGCAGTGTCAGGACTGATGTCTGCGCCGGCTGGACAGGCACTGATGGCTGGACAGGCACTCTCGGGCGGAAACGCCGTTTCGGAAGCCGTGGCTCAGCAGACCCAGCCCCGCGATTTGCTCGCTGAGCCGGAAATCGTTAAAGTCTCCCGGGCCGACCGGGCCGGGTTCCAGCGACGTTTCGGCAATGTACAGTGGACCGGTGCGGGATTTGAGGGAAGCACGGTAATCGACCGCATCCCCACACGCGAACTGCGCGCCCGTCTCCAGAAAGTGTATGGCGATCCGTCCCAGAAACTCAGGGACCTGATCGATGGCGCTAATTTCCGGCCGGGGCACTATATTCAGTTTGAGTACTGGTTTGTTGTAAACGACGAGATTCCCATGATGGTCCTGGATATCGACGGTCCCTTCGGCAACGGCCTCGTTTTTGCCGGTGCCAGCAGGTACGTGGACCTGATGCCCGAGATCAAGCGGACGCTCTCGGGCAAACTTATGGCCATCACGGAACTTGGGGAGTATGAGGACCACTACTATGACATAAATGAACAGCAGTGGTATCTGGTCCGGTACCACGATGGCAGTTTTACCAATGAGAAAATTTCGCGTCCGCGCAGCCTGAGATGACGGCGCGCTAAGTTGTGCTCAAACATGCAAATGCATACCTTTTCCGGCACCGATCAACGGTCCGCCATTTAATCTGAAAACACCAAAGAATACTGACTTGGCAGAGAAGAAAGAAGAAAACAAAAAAAAGCGTCAGGACCGGCGTAAAGCCCTTGAAGACAGAACCAGGCAAGACACCACCAAGGCAAAATCCTGGGCGCGTGAATGGATGGATGCGCTTATTTTCGCCGCCATTGCAGCGTTGATCATCCGGGCCCTTTTCCTGGAGGCGTTCCGGATCCCGACACCGTCCATGGAGTCCACCCTGATGACCGGCGATTTCCTGCTGGTATCGAAAGTGCATTACGGCGCGCGGACCCCCATGTCCGTCGGCATTCCCTTCACCGGAGTTTACATCCGGGGGTTTGAGCTGCCATGGTTCCGGATGCCGGGATTCATGAGTGTGCGCCGGGGCGATATTCTGGTGTTCAATTATCCGGTGGATGATGATGTCGTTTCGCAGAAAACCAACTACATCAAACGGGCTGTAGCCGTGGCCGGCGATACCATGGCCATACGGAACAAGGTCTTTTACATCAACGGACAGCCCGAGGAGATGGAAGAGACGTTCGAGCAGCATTATCATGTGACCGTGCGGGAGCGCTTGCGGCTCAGCGAGGGCAAAGTCCGCGCTGCAGGCGGACGTGTGTTGCCGTCTCCGGGCGATGCCTACCGGATCAACATGACGGCTTCGGTTGCCGATGAAATGGCCCGCTGGCCCGAAATTGAACAAGTGGAGCCACTGGTCCTGCCGATATCCTTCAACGACAATGCCCGTCAGCCCTTCACTTTTGCCCAGGGATTCCGAGGCAACTATCACCATATGCCGCAAATTGTCATTCCATTCGAAGGGCAGACGGTCACCCTGAGCGACCGCAACTGGCATATGTACAGCGACATCATAACCCGTTTTGAGCGCAACGAGGTCAGCCGGGCTGGTGAGCGTTTCGTGATCAACGGCGACACAACCAACCAGTATACCATTCAGCAGGACTATTACTTCATGGTCGGCGACAGCCGCGACAACAGCGAGGACAGCCGGTTCTGGGGCTTCGTGCCGGACGATCACGTTGTTGGCCGCGCCTGGATCATCTATTTCTCGTGGGATGGCGAACGGATGCTGCCCAGGTTCCGGCGGTTTCTCAACCGGATCAACTGACCTGAGCATGGGATTACAACCTGATAAAAAATGACATGCGATTTAGGGAACCGGAAAACCGTAAAAACGGGCTTTTTTTCTTTGTTTTGAGCCTGTTATTCATATCCGGATATGGCAATCCGGCGCCAGTTATCTCAGTGCAATACGCTGCCGGATACCCATCCGGACACACTCCCGGCCCGGTACCCCTGAACGTACTGCTCATCACCGGTCAGCACACCCATGACTGGGAAGATACAACACCTTTCCTGATTGGGAAGAGTATAACAAAATGACCGGTATTGGAGGTTGGGGTGGACGCGATGAGACATCCGGTCCGTATATCCGATTTCGCAACGGAGAATTCATAGCCGATCACGACACGCCCGGACGGGGTGGCAAGCACGGTCCCAGACATGAATTCCGGATCGACAACCGAAGACCTGATCATCCGGTTATGGATGGGTTGCCGGAATCGTGGAAGCATGCCGAAGATGAACTCTATGAATTATTACGTGGACCTGCCGAAAATCTGATGGTTCTTGCCACGGCCTACTCGGGATCTGAAAATAATGGGTCAGGTGAGCATGAGCCCATGATAATGACGATCGATTACGGCAGCGGCCGTGTTTTTCACACAACGTTGGGACATCATGTTATTGCCATGAGTTGTGCCGGATTCAGGACCATACTGTTGCGCGGCAGTGAATGGGCGGCTACCGGTGAGGTGACCCATCCTGTGCCGGAAGATTTTCCGGAATAGACCCTGAGCTGAGCCGGTAACCGTTATGATAACAGCGATCAAAATCCTTTTTTGTTCTGAGTTTCTTGTATAAAGTTTGCAGAAATGAATTTAGAAACTGATTTCCGAATACCATTTGATGAAATACTGGGGGTTTTAGAGGAAACATTACTGGCGCGAAATTTTACCAGTGAAGATGCGAAACTGAGTGCCCGGCTTTTCACTGAGACATCACGCGACGGAGTTTATTCGCATGGTCTCAATCGTTTTCCCTTGTATGTTGAATTTATCGACAAGGGCTATATCAAAGTCCGCAACAAGCCCAGGCTGATAAAAAGCAATGGCGTATTGGAACAGTGGAATGGACAGCTTGGACCAGGTAATATCAATGCATTCCGATCCGTGGAACGAGCAGTGGGTCTGGCACACGAACACGGTGTGGGGTGTGTTGCGCTTTCCAATACGAACCACTGGATGCGCGGAGGGACGTATGGATGGAAGGCTGCTGATGAAGGATGTCTGGCAATTATGTGGGCAAATACTGCAGGGAATATGCCGCCTTGGGGAGGAACCAGGCCGTCGATAGGGAATAATCCACTGGTAATGGCTGTACCCCGTTCAGCCGGACATGTAGTACTCGATATGTCACAAACCTTGTTTTCGTTCGGAAAACTCTCCGTATACAGAGACAGAGGTGCTCAATTGCCATTCGAAGGAGGCTACAATCAGGAGGGAAAACTGACGAGGGACCCTGCTGAAATCCTGGCCGCCATGCGGCCACTGCCGATCGGTTACTGGAAGGGGTCCGGACTGTCGATTATGCTGGATATTTTTGCCACGATATTATCCGGAGGAAAAAGCACAATGGAGCTCAGCAGGAATGAATATGAGTATGGAGTATCTCAGGTTTTTATTGTCATTGATCCCGGGTCAGAAATATTCCATGAATCAAGAGAAATGTTACTGGATCAGATATTAACTGACATAAAGAATACTCCATCAGAAGATTCGAATCAGCCTGTTCGATATCCAGGGGAAAGAACAGCCAGGATCCGAAGAGAAAATTTGAAAGAGGGAATCCCGGTACGAAAAGAGATCTGGAAACGCATCAACAATTTGTAGATGACTCTGGCTATGGGTATGATTCCCGTCCAAATAATGGGGTGGAGATGCCTGGTTTGCAGTCATATGCGGCATTATGGAAGCATCGGATGACCACGAAGCAGATGGTTAATTGCACAGAGCATACCGGAATGGATATCAATCAAGGTAAAAGCAAATCCGGGTAACCTCGGAATTGTTTTCAATTCAGGGAGTCCTCAAGAAATCGTATGACCCGATCAGTGGACTTCCCATCGACACAGGAAAAGTAAAGATCCCGGACTTTTTTGCGATGCAACTCATAGCAATCCATTTGCTGGATTGCTTCATTCAGCGATTCCAGTAATCTTTTTTGGCTGTGCACCGAGGGTCCGGGCGATATCTGCTCAAAGGGCACCGAAAGCCCGCGTTCGTAAGTTTCAAGATCGTATGGCAAAAAAACGACAGGGATATCGAGCAAAAGACCTTCGAGATAGATGCTGCTGTAGTCGGACATGATCACATCGGTAAGCGGGAGCAGTTCAAAGACATCCTCGACGTTTTTTTGATCCCCCGACACAAAGCGGGGGCTGATCCTGCGGTATGGACGCATATCCAGCCCTTCATTAGGATGGGCGCGCAATGCCATGAGGGCGTTGTGCTCATCCAGCCAGCCCGCAATGGCATGAAGGTCCCTGTCATCAAACGGAAACCAGCGGGTCCGCTTTGTCCGTCGAAACGTCGGTGCATAGAGGATGAGTTTTTGCGCTTCGGGAGCGTCGGGCCAGAAACGGGCGAACATCCGTGATGGCCCAGGAGCGTTTCTGGTGTCATTTTTGGAGGCAGTTTCAAGACGGGAGATGGCATCATAGGCCGGATACCCGGTTTCAAGGAAACGCTCCGGGGGTATGTTGAAGCGTGAAGAAAACAGTTCTGTGACCAGCGGAGAGGATGAGAGGAAATGGGTGATCGGACGAAAACGGTATTCCAGGATCTTCCTGTGAAGTAAGTTTGGCTTTTTTTTACTGCGCGGACGAAGGTACTCGCCTCTTTTTGTAGGCAGGCCGTGGTAGGTCTGGATGATAAGCGCGTGTCCCGGCAGGCGCAGGAACGGGTAATCGCTGGTCCCGTGGGTCAGGAAAACGGCACCGGCCCGTTGCAGCGTCCGGATGCCGGCCAGGGAGTGCATCAGCATGGCCCTGTTATCACCGAACGCCTCCCGGAGATCGCGCACCAGCTTCGGGTTGCGGCTCAGCCAAACGGGATTCAAGGCGGGGTGCTCACACAGTTTCTCAAAGAGGATGCGGGTGTTGCCCCGGTACCCGTCCCCGTGAAAAGATGTCAGGACAATGCTGGATGGATCTTTGTCGCTTTTCCCGGCAAGCACAGACGACAGCAGACCTGCCGCCCATTGTATCGGATATGCTGTTTTACGGCTTGCCATTCATAATGCTTTGCGGTTTGTCATTCATGATGCTTTGCGGTTTGCCATTCA
>Ga0207421_10002926_pt1 | contig 20771 bp, 20 predicted proteins | sample SodLakKL_010_SED_4_FD_187542 | JGI IMG/M metagenome (GOLD analysis project Ga0207421, IMG submission 187542) | Alkaline sediment microbial communities from Lake Tanatar, Kulunda Steppe, Russia - 8KL_010_SED (SPAdes) (version 2) | ecosystem: Environmental > Aquatic > Non-marine Saline and...
GAAAGTCGTAGACATTTACGTAAACTACGCTGAAGCTATGGCCTATAGCGATTAGGTGTTCTCGGGAATGGTATAGCGTCCCGTATGTGGTCTAGGTCGCACAACCACATGATCACCCTTTCTATCCCCAGGCCGTAACCTGCATGGGGAACGCTGCCGTATCTTCTGGTATCCAAAAACCAATCGTATATCGACGGATCTTCTCCACCTTCTTCAAGTCTACGTATCATCGAATCGACATCGGTTTCTCGCACGCTACCGCCTATCAGTTCTCCAACGTGCGGCACCATCAGATCATAACCCAGTACCTTTGTATCGTCCTCTCCGGCTCTTTTCATATAGAACGCCTTGATCTCTTTCGGGTAGTGCGTCACGAAAACCGGCTTATCGAACAGCGAGGTCAATTTCTTTTCTTCAGGTACGCCAAAATCTTCTCCGTAAGTGACGTCTATCCCTTCTTCTTGAAGCTTGGATACGGCTTCTTCGTAAGTGATAATCGGGAACGGCGCCTCTAATCCTTTCAGGTAATCGAGATCTACTTCGAGTCTCTCCAACTCTTCTTCATTCTCTTCTAACACTCTATCCACTATATGTAAAACCAGACCTTCTCCAAGCTCGATTATGTCGTCCAAGTCGTGCCACAGACCTTCGACTTCTGCGTGCCAATATTCGGTAAGATGTCTAGGAGTTCGTGACTTTTCCGCTCTGAAGCTGGGAGCTATAGTATAGATGTCCCCTGTGCCGAATATACCGGCTTCGGCGTAAAGCTGCCAGCTCTGGGTAAGGTAAACATGATCGTCAAAATACTCGACTGGAAAAAGCGTAGCTCCGCCTTCACAAGCGAGAGGCGTCAGGATAGGTGACTGGAACTCTTTGTAACCTTCTTTCCGGAAGAACTCGTGGATGGCTCCAAATACCGTCGATCTTACGTTCAAGATATCTCTCATCTCCGTCGATCGTATCCAAAGATGCCTGTTGTCCAGAAGATGCTCCACGCTCTGATCTTTGTGGATAGGAAAGTCCTCGGAAGCGTGGACTATCTCTACGTCAGTAACCCTGAGCTCATAGCCGCCGGGAGCTCTTTCATCCTCTGCCACTTCGCCCTTCACCTTCAAAGACGATTCGACCAAAAGATCTTTGACTTCTTCGAACTTATCTTCATCCATATCGTCCTTAGAAAAAGTAGCTTGGACTATACCGCTGGGGTCCCTCACGTTCAAGAACGCCATATTGCCTATATCTCTCGTTCTATGGATCCAACCGCGTATCTTCACTTCATCGCCCGTATGTTTTCCTTCCAATATCTTCTCTATCGCGACGAAACCTTTTTTTCCCAGCGAGTCCGCTACCGCTTTTTCTTCTTCGGTCATCTTTTCACTTAGAGCTTTGAGTTAGGTTTAAAGATAAAAGAATTTCGGAGGCCAAGTGGCTTTTTCAACTTTTACTTTGTATATCTCTAACGCCGATTTACACTTATCTATTTTTATTTTCAAGAATAATATAAATACTACGGCCTCCTTACTATGATCAGTGAGAAAGATGATAGGAAGCAAAAAATTCCAAGAAAGAAGGGCCGGATATCCAAGTTACGAGTACGCTAACCCACTTGCAGTGACCGCAGGAAGGTAGGCACCCGGTCAAAAACCCCTTTTTATTTTTTACCAACTCTCAGGGACTTTTCCTCCTCTTTCCAAAGAAGCCAATATATCGTCTTTCATATCCGATGCCGCTTTTTTTGAAGCTTTTCCGTATTCCTCAGGACCGAATTCCTGGCAGTAAGGTTCTTTCTGGTATGCATAGTTTATCCCTCTAGAGGAGTTCACCACCGCACCATAACCATCGTCGTTGAAACAGGGGATGACATCGTCGGCCGTGCCTCCCTGACTCCCGTAGCCCGGCACCAGGAAAAGATTGTTGGGCATGAGCCCCCTCAACTTTTTAGCTTCTTCGGGATAGGTCGCACCGACGACAGCACCCACGGAAGAATAACCTCTCTCGCCAACGAGCTCTTCTCCCCACTCGTCTATCAATTCGGCCATGACCTCGTATATGATCCTGCTGTCTTCCGTTTTGAGGTCCTGAAGTTCGCTAGAAGAAGGATTCGAGGTCTTGTCCAAGACGAATATACCTTTACCGTATTCTTTGCATAGCTCGACGAAAGGTTCTATCCCGTCGTAACCCAAATAGGCGTTGACGGTCACCATATCTCCGTTGAAGGATGAACTTTTTTCTCCGAACATATCCAAGTCCACTTCACCCAGATGAGCCGAGGCATAGGCTTTTGCAGTACTGCCTATATCGTTCCTCTTAACGTCCTCGATGACTATAAGACCCTTCTTCTTCGCATATTCGATGGTCTCTATGAACACTTTTATACCTTCAGCGCCGTATTTTTCGTAAAAAGCGATCTGTGGCTTCACCGCCGGAACTATCTCGTGTACGGCGTCGATCAAACCCTTATTGAACTCCAAGATGGCCTTTGAAGCCGCTTCAAAAGGATCATCGGTTTCCTCCCGTACCTTCTTTTTGACATGGTCCGGTATCCTTCCAAGTCTAGGGTCCAATCCCACGACTGAAGGATTCTTTTTTTTATCAACAGCGTCCAACAATCTATCTGCTAGATTATCTTCTTTCATGATCATCGCAGCCGTTTGGATAGATGATATAAACGATTTAAAAGTTTCCTAAAAACTTTTTTCAAGCAGGGATATCGCTGTCTTCAAATAGCAGGATCGCGGCTCCGATAAGAACTAACGCAGCAACTGTAAGTAGGACAAGGTGCCATGTATTTACCATACTATCTAACAGTACAGAATTATAATCCCAGTAATAAGAGATGGTATAAGGGAGAACGGGTTCCAACGTTTCAAGCATGTGCCCCGCCATAAACAACGCGTACTGTACCAAGATCACAGTGAACGCAGCGCCTACAGCCTTCCGAGAACTCTTGAATAATACTCCAAAAAACATCGACGCCGCTATTATCACCAGGAACATGGGCCATGAGATCAGTATAGAAACCAGGTAAGTTCCGAAATCGAGTCCGTTAGATCCTCCAACGAAGTAAACTGATAGAGTTAATATCAGACCCGAAAGAACCAGTAATATCAATATGAAAATACCGATAGCAGAGAATTTTTCCACCAGGTACTGTTTTCTGGACAATGGAGTTGAAAATATTATGTCCATCCTACTTTCTTCATAATCGTCAGTGATACTCTTTACGGACAGATAACTTAGGTATACACCGACGAGCAGTATCCACCAACTGTACACTTCTACTGATAAGAATCCCTCCATCTCGTCCATGCGTAAATCAGGTCTACCAGCGGTGAACATCCTGAAGTAAGGTGTGTCCATCATCTCTTCCAATATATCTTTTCTTTCAACCGTAGAAGCCATACCTACGGGAACTTTTTCATCATCTATAACAGCTATTACAGCAAAGTACCTTTCCTCATCTTCTGAACGCTGGATGACGGTACTGTTCTCGTCAGTTCTGTTCACCTCCCATGAGGTGGCCATGTGGGATGCTCTATCTTCGATCACCACGTATTCCTGGGCCTCATCTACTCTGACCCATGATAGATGTATAATGTCTTCTTCAGTTTCCAGATGTACCAATTCTTCTCCCTCTAATTTATCCTCCTCAAAAGTTTCACTTATCGCCGGAAATAACTGTGCCATACCTCCAGCGACTATGACAACTATCAAGATAAAGATCGTAAAACCTTTCCAACCCTTTTGGAATTCCATCAATATGGTCCTACCCTTCACTACCTTCACCTCCTAGTATCGAACAAGAGCGGATCACCACATCCATATATCGAATTTCACATATCATGATATCCTCTCAGGTCGGAATATCTTTCCTTTCGAACAGTTTTAAAGTCAATACAAATATCAACACAGCTATAACTATCAAGTATCCAACATCAACAAGACTGATCGCTTCTCCGTACAGAGCTGCTTCGTGATCCCAGTAAGAGATTATCGTATAAGGTCTAACATACTCAAGAGATTCCGATATATCTCCCACTAGATGAATGCCAAATTGGACTAATATAAATATGAATGACAATCCCATCGCCTTCTTTGAATCCTCCAGATAAACGGCAGCCGATAAGGAAAAAGCGATTATCACCAAAAAGACAGGCCAGGAGAGTACTGCAGAAAGCACCAACGCTGAAGATGTAACATCACCCAATTCTCCGACTGAATAGACTGAACCGATCAGTACTAAACCTGCGATGATCATAAGGAATAGCGTATATCCTGCAACCAGTGAGAACTTCTCAAGCAGGTACTGTTTGCGTGAAATAGGTTTCGATAAAAGGATGTCCATCCGGTCTTCCTCAAAATCTTTGGAAACACTGTTGACAGAGATGTAACCAACGTACAAACCTATAAGCAGAAACCACCACATACTCCAGAGTACCGAGACGAACCCCTGTATATCTCCATAATCCATACCCCATAACTCCTCCAAAGGGCTCCTTCTTTCGATGTTGGTTTCCATCCCGACGTACTCGGTTTCCCTTTCTTCTCCAAATACAGCTACTACCGCAAAATATGCTTCTGGTATTTTACCATCTTCGTCGAATGGCAGAAAATAATCATACTGCTTTTCTTCGATGCCTGTAACTCGATCGAAGGGTACTATCATCTGAGGACTTGCACCCACTAACAATGTGTAATTCTCAGCATCATCTATCTCTATCCATGTTAATCTAACTGTTATACCCTCTTCCTCTTCGATCACATCTACATCGATATTCTCGGATCCATCTAGTTCGTCCTCAAAAGCCTCGCTAAAAGCAGGAAAAGATTGTGTGAACCCAGCGATCAGTAGAACTACTACAACAATAAAGAGTACGTACCCCCTCCAGCTATTCCTCAGTTCCATCAACATCGTTCTTCCGAGCTTCATCAACCATTATCACCTCGCCTATAATATGTCAAGAAGAGTTGGTCCAAACTGAAGGTTTCTAGAGACATATTGACTAGATTATGTTTTGATATCTTTTTTATCACTTCGTCAAGATTACTCGTTACTATCATGGTGGCCCTTTTTCCATCGATCTCAAAATCGTTCACCCCTTCTATCTGGAATATCTCCGGATCTATGCTGTTTTCGAACTCCACAATTAATTTTTTCCCCATCTTTTCTTTCAACGACTCTATATCTTCTACAACCTGCAGTTCGCCCTCTCTTATTATCGCCACCCTATCGCAGACCTCTTCGACTTCAGCTAGTATATGAGACGACATGAATATGGTCTTACCCTTCTCTTTCTCCTCGCGTAAAAAGTCGTAGAACTTCTGCTGCATCAACGGGTCTAGGCCTCCGGTGGGCTCGTCCAGTATTATCAGGTCTTGGTCCGCCATGAAGGCTTGAACTATACCGACCTTCTGTTTATTCCCTTTCGAAAGGTTGCCGTATTTTCTCTTGAGATCCAATTCCAATCTTTCAGCCAGTTCTCTCATCTTACTTTCATCGGAAACTCCACTCTGAGAGAGAAGATATCTGAGTATGGTCTCTACCTTCAGATCGGAATACATTCCGAAATCCCCTGGTAAGTAGCCCGTTCTTCTGCGGATCTTGATGGAGTCCCGGTGTGAATCCATCCCGAATATTTTTACGGTACCGCTGGTCTTCTGCAGCAGGCCTAAACAGGCTCGTATGGTGGTGGTTTTTCCCGCCCCGTTGGGACCGAGAAAGCCCATTATCTCTCCCTTGTAAACATCCAAGTCCAAGTCTTTTATCCCTATAACGTCTCCATACTTTTTCGTAAGATCCCTTATCTTTATCACAGGTTTTTTTGCCATAATACTAGTCCTCCATGGTCCCTTGGATGAATCCTTTTATCTCTCTGCCGTGTTCTTCATAAAAAGAGCTCAAAAACCTATCTTTTGCTCCCAATAAACGCTCCAGCATATAAGCTTCGGCTTTCATTTCTTCCATGATCTCTTCTCCGATGAGTAGGTCATCTCCTGTCAAAAACATCCTCCCGTTCAACCATAACCGTATGGTCTGTTCGGGATATTCAGTGTCGAAGATGTTCTCTTCTATACCCTGTTCCACTATCTCCTTAAGATAGGGGGTGGTAGTCTCTACCATGGTGTCAAAAAGCAGATGGTAAAGCTTCAAGTCGTTATCTTTTGAAAAGTAAAATAAAAGATAGGGCTTATCTTTCTTTTTCTGGAATGCCGAGGATATGAACTTTAAAAATTTCTCGTCGGCTGTAAGTTCTGATCTGTCCACCATCTCGGTCAAACTACTCTCTATATCCTTTATCATCTTATGGCTTATCGCTTCTATGATCGCATCTTTCGAATCAAAGTAATAATAAAAGAGTCCGTGGGCTACGCCGACTTCATCACATATATCATCTACAGAAGTCTCTTTAAAACCTTTTTTGCTGAACAGCATCTCGGCAGCATCTACCATCTTTTCTTTGGTTCTAGTTTCATCACTTACCATCCAGATCCCCTGACTGACAGTCAGTCAATCACTTTCTTACTATTAAAACATTTCTTCGTAAGATGATCTTCAGCGATCTATGATCTTTTTGACCATAGAACACCGACCACAGTACCCGTTACGAAAGCCGCGATCACCGATCCTACGATGATCCTCATCTGGTCCCAATCCACCTCGTCATCTATCGATTCGTCGTCCGGTTCTCCCACCGTCACTTCTACTGACTCGTCTCCCACCACTATCGTATATTCACCTTCGCTCCATGTCCTGTGTTCATCTCTCACCCATTCTATATCTTCGCTATCACCGGGCTCTAGGTCTTGAAGAACATATCCCTTATGACCGACTTCGTCTTCGGCCCCCTCGACGATGAGAGGCACATCCACCGGTTCTTCTCCCTGGTTGGTTACGGTGGCGGTTATAACAACGGGTCCATCCGTTGCCACTACAACACTGTCCTCTTCAGCGTTCACTGTCAGATCTTCCACAACCAAGTCTTGATCTGACGTCCTTTCCACTAACTCATGATGTTTGCCCGACTCTTTCGACTCATCTACTTCGACTAATAACAAAGATAGTCCGGTCAATAAAACAAGACAGCAGATCACTACTGTTATTTTATCCAACTGCATCATTCAAACCTCCTACAGATCTCCTTATATTTCAGCGTTATAAATCAGACGATATATGTAATTATCGATTCCGCAAATTTAAAATAACGATAAAGCGTTCATAACATCGATATATAACCCTGGTTGTATTAGATATAAAAAGCACAACGAGGAGGTTGAACCTATGTCCGAAAAAGAGGATGAAACATCTGGACTTTATAAAGTGGGGGACCCACCACATATCCATATCGGCTTCGACAAAAATCAGTTGATGCTGAAGACATTTCTATTGATGTCCATAATCGCCTACGCTTCTGTTATGGTGATGGGTATCCAAGCATTGTTCCATATCTTGATCGCATTGGGGACAGTGCTGATAGTACACGGTACTATGGATTCGTATCAGAAGTGGAGAGGGATAAAGCCCACCTATGATTCACCAGCTTCGCCTCTCGTCGCGGGCATGATCGTGGGCTTATGCATGCCTATAGCAGCTCCTTATCTGGTCACCGCTGTGGTAGCTTTCTTGACCATGTTCGTCTTCAAATATATGCAGGGTAAATATTTTGATCACAAGTATTTAAATCCCGCAGCAACTTCTAAATCCGTTCTCTTTTTGGCGCTAGCCGGTGTGTTCAGATTCGTTGATAGCGAGATCGCCGCAAGGGTTTACCATCCGCATCACCAGGAACTTGATCTTTTAAGCGCGGAAGGATTCGAAGGTGCGATGTGGATATTCAGAGGTGAGACGGTTCCTTTATTGGGCGCCGAGGTATCAGCTACTCAGGGTTTATTTTTCTGGCAGACACATGGCTGGATCGGTGGAGCTTCTGGTGTAGTAGTTCTCATAGTCGGTATAGTCGCGGCCTACTGGTTGAGATACAAATGGCGGATCATCCTTTCAACTCTCGGGACCATGACCATACTCGCAGTGGGCACCGGCCTCTATCTCGGAGGAGATCCACTACTGAGGGTAGCGTTCCATGTTTTCACGGGCAGCGTGATCTTCATGGCCTTCTTCATGGCGACGGAGCCTCAATCCACGCCGATGCCTGAGAACTCTCAATACATTTTTGGGATATCTCTTGCGATACTCACCTTTGTCTTACAGATTTACAACGTAGTCGGCGGTTCTTTGTACGCTTTGGTGATAATGAATATGGCTACTCCTTTATTGGATATGATCGTGATCAAAAGTCCCTATGGGCATAGAGAGTCTAAAGGAGGTGGGTGAGAATGCTAGAAGAGAAAGAACACGTTCATCATTTTAAAGAAAACGGCGGCTTTGAAGTGGACATACGTATGAAACTAGAGTCCATAGACGATCCTTTCACCGAAGTTCCTCCATCTGACGAGATGACCGTTTTTCTCAATCAGCATATCGGTCCCGAAGGTGATCCCTTGGTAAAGAAAGGAGACGAAGTAGAATACGGTGAAAAGATAGTAGATTTCGGCGGTAAAGGTAAGATGTGCGTCCCCGTCCACAGCCCGGTTAACGGCGAAGTGAAAGGATATGCTTCAGTCAGACATCCTCTTTCCGGGGGAAAGGAAAGAGCGATCATAATAGAGACGGAAGATGAAGAGAAAGAGCCGTGCTACGAACCTCTAGATCCGAAGGAAGCGTCTCGAAAAGAGCTCTTGGAGAGGGTAAAAGAAGCAGGCATCGTAGGCCTTGGAGGCGCCGCGTTTCCCACTCACGTGAAGTTGGGTGAGGAAAACATCTCGCACTTGATAATCAACGCGAAGGAGAGCGACCCGAACCTCGCTTCCGACGTGAGGTTGATGATGGAAAAACCACAGTGGCTGATCGAAGGTATAAAACTGATGGGGCACATATTAGACGTGGAAGATATCACCTTTGCTACCAGAACTGAAGAAGGCGAGACCCCAGAATTCGAAGAGCTTCTTAGAGATAACGATGTGAGGATAAAAAGGGTCAGACCCAATTACTCGGTAGGAAGCGAAAGACTCCTTGTGAAAGAAGTTTTAGGTAAAGAAGTGCCCTCGGGAGAATTCCCCCCTCAGATAGGGACGATCGTTCATAACGTAGCTACCGCATACGCCACGGCTAAAGCGATAAAAGAAGGCGAATCTCTAGTCTCTAGAGGCATGACCTTTTACTCTAAAAAGACCGGGGGTAAAAATCTCTGGACCAGGATGGGCACCTCTATAGAACATATACTCGAATACGTAGGTGTCTCGCAGGTAGAATTCGAACGCATAGCTTTGGGCTCTATAATGATGGGGCCTACTATACCAGATCCTAGCTACCCAGTTTTGAAAGCTACTTCCGGTTTGACCGTTTTCACACCTGAAGAATCGGACCCTTATGAAGAAGAAAAACCTTGTATCAGATGCGGTTACTGTAACACCGTTTGTCCTGTCGATATATACCCTCAGATGATAATGAAAGCGGAAGAAAAGAACGACATAAAGAGGTTACAAAGTTTGAACGTGCTTGACTGTATCAACTGTGCACTATGCTCTTACGTGTGCCCGTCGAACATCAGATTGACACCGTACCTTGAACGCGCACAGAACAAGATCAGGAAGGAAAAAGGATGACCCTTTTTAAAGGAGAACATATTTAACTCTGTTCGAATTTTTAGGTGGGATGACTTACAAGACCATACAAGACACGATACACGGAAGCGTTAAGTTGGGCGGTCCTTTTCTCGAGTTGATCGACAGTCCAGAGATGCAGAGGTTGAGAGGTATAAAGCAGCTCGGACTAACCAACATGGTCTTTCCTGGGGCCAATCACACCAGACTCGAACATTCTATAGGTGCTTATCACCTCGCTGGGAAGATGGCGAACGAACTCGGACTGAGTGAAGATGAGAAGAAGACGGCAAAGGCCGCCGCTCTTTTACACGATGTTGGACACGCTCCTTTCAGTCATACGCTCGAATACATTTTGGAGGATAAGACCGGCAAGGATCACATGGACATCACCCAAGATCTGATAAAAGGAGATAAAAGTATAGAAGATCGAGATCATCCTACCATTCCGAAGATTTTAGAGAACAGCGGTATAGATCCTGAAAAAGTGGCGGAACTGATAAAGGAAAAACCGGAGAGGACGAAGATAACGGACCTTAACGTCCATAAAGGTCAAACTTATTTTGGTCAGGAAAAGTATCTGTACCAGATGATACACGGTGCATTGGACGTCGATCAGTTGGACTATCTGCTGAGAGATTCGCATTACACCGGAGCGGCTCACGGCGTGATAGACATCGAGCGGTTGATACAGACCGTGGAACTTCACAACGGCAACCTTATGATCTCTAAAGGAGGTATATCAGCGGTAGAAGGCATGCTGGTGGCGAGAGGATTGATGTACTCTTCGGTTTACTTCCATAAGACCGCGAGGATAGCGGAACTTATGCTCTCTAAAGCCGTGTACGAGTCGCAGGCCATGCCTGACGATATATACGAAATGAACGATAAGCAGTTCTGGAGCTTTTTGGAAAAACAGGGTGGATTTCAAAAAGAGATCGTCAGACGGATAAATTACAGAAAACTCTACAAGAAGGCCCTTACCTTGAGCAAAGAAGAGTTGACGGAATCCGCGGACGTAGACGTGAGCGACCTGGGGAGCGTTCAGGGCATAAGAAGACTGGAGCGCAGGATAGCAAGAAGTTTGAGGATAGACGATAAGAAGATACTCATCGATCTGCCCCACGAGAATCTTAAATTGTCCGAACCGAGGCTTTCCAAAACCGGCATAAAGGTGATAGACGAAGGCGAGATAAAAGAACTATCCAATTACAGTCCGTTGGCTAGAGCTCTTCAGCGTCGACCTACACATCAATATGCTATGATGGTTTCCTGTCCTTCGGAGATCAGGGAGCAAGTTAAAGAGGAAGGCATGAAAGAGTTGATGGGATAGGTGTCAGACGCCTAATATTTGAGGCAAAAGCTTTTAAAAGTAAGACTCTCTATCACCTATATGGAAGGTACTAGTCTGACGGAAACGGAAGAAGATTTTCAGGCAGAAGAAACCCAATCTTACGGGCGGGTCGGTGTAACTTTTGGCGACGTTGGTACTACATCATTGAAGTTCAACGTGGCGGCTTCCGTGGACAAAGGTGAGTATGTCCAGGTCTCTCATCCTGATATAGGATGGGTCTTGGGTCAGATAGATAATATAGAAAGGCAGAGCGACCTCTCTGTCGAGAAAGCTAGAGAGTTGAATGAAGGTAACCAAGTAGATATTGACGACACCGTTATCGCAAAGGTAAACATCATCGGTTACAGAGACGATAACGGTCTGTTGAGGGTCCCAGGTAATCCTTTCAGAGCCGGCGAACCCATTTACCTGGCAGAAGAAGAATTGATAAGAGAAGTTCTTGGTTTGAAGGAAAGTAAGGAGGGCGCATACATAGGAAAACTGAGAGGACACGATATAAAGGTGAGTATGAACATAAATACCATCGCCCAAAAACATCTTTCAGTGCTAGCCAAAACCGGGAGCGGTAAGAGTTACACAACCGGCGTCATAATAGAGGAGATGTTGAAGAACGACGTCACCATGGTTATTTTGGATCCACATGGGGAGTACAACTCCCTAGCGAAGGCGGGGAATCCCAAAAATACTGAAGAATTCGATATAGAACCTAGGGGCTATGGAGAAAAACTGACAGAATTTTCACCGGATCCCGAGATCAATCAGGGAGCCCGTCCGTTAAGATTCACCTTCAGAAACATGGCTACTAAAGATATACTCGAGATGTGCGGTTTGAACAAAAGGCGCAGCTACGTGACCAGCCTTGAGAACGCAAAATCTAAATTGGCTGTAAAAAAGGGTGAATTTGGCATCGAAGACGTGATCAACCTACTGAAGGGTAATGAAGAAGATAACTCTACTACGCTGGTGAAGGGTTTGGAAAGGTTAAAGGAGAAAAAAATATTTGCTGGAAAAGGGACCCGAATAGATGAGATAGTCAGTGAGGGAAAGGCATCTATAGTAAATTTTAAAGGAACACCGCCGGATATGCGTGGTTTCATCGTCGATAAGTTGGCAAATTCGATATTCGAACTGCGGAAGAGAAATAAGATACCCCCTCTGATAATGTTCGCCGAGGAGGCTCACAATTTCTGCCCACAGAGGGGGAAAGTTCAGTGCTCGGAGATCTTCAAAACCATCGCTTCTGAGGGTAGAAAATTCGGCTTAGGACTCGGTATCATAACACAAAGGCCAGCTAAGGTGGATAAGAACGTTTTGAGCCAGTGTAATACTCAGGTACTATTGAAAGTTACGAATCCCAACGACTTGAAAGCTATAGAGAAGTCCGTAGAGGGGATGACCAAGGGTATGAAAGAAGAGATCAAACGTTTGCCCGTAGGAGAGGCAATACTTTCAGGTGCTGGACTCTCAGAGCCTCTATTGGTTCAAGTCAGACCGAGACAAACGAAAGACGGTGGAGAATCCATCCGTGTCATATGACAAAGGAGGATCGCTTTGGTGGATAAAGAGAAGGTAAAAGAATACATATCCAAAACTGAGAAAGCGTTGGACAAGATCGAGATTGTTCAACCGGAGCGATCCCACTTCAAAGGTTTAGCGGAAGATTTTTTAGAGATGGTGGAAGCCTATCATGAAGATGCGAAGCATTTTTACGAAAAAGGAGATCATGTGAACGCTTTTGCCTGTATAAATTATGCACATGGCTGGCTTGACGCCGGCGCTAGACTGGGACTATTTGATACGGGAGGAGACGACCAGTTATTTACTCTAGCGGAATGATCTTCTCTTTAGTTTTTAACCTGTTTACGGTATGTTATCAATTTTTGATTCTTCAACCGAGTGTTTTGGCTTACCAAATATAAGTCCGATGATAGCTATAACGATTAGGAGTATGAAAAATATCGCACCTAGATTGTCCTCTACCCTTCTCACGAAACCTATCCATGCACGAAATATCCCTAGTTTAAGACCCCCTTCGTTTTCAACAGATAAAACATAATGTTTGCTACAATGACTGTAAATCGTTCCATCAACCGCTTGGATAGAGTAGATTCCATCATTAAAAGACCAACCAGATGACTTTAAATTATCCGTGTGATATCGATGTTGCCAGACCTTCTCTCCATCGCTACTATCGACTGCTGTCACATATCCGTCCCTCCCGCCGCTGTACACGAACCCATTTTCAGCATGTATAGATAAAACATGGCCCTCGTGATATGAATGACTCCAAAGGATCTCTTCTTTCTCGACATCAAAGGCAATCAATTCATCATAGCCTCCGCTGTATAATTCACCATGCTGAATGTGCAAAGATGAAGCCGAAACATCATGTAGCTCACGGTTCCAGATCTTCTCTCCAGTGTCGGCATCAGCAGCAGTGACATTTCCGTCTAACGAGGAACTGTAGACAACTCCATCCTCGGCATGAACCGATGATACGGACTCATTGTGATGTTCATGCATCCAATATTTCTCTCCAGTCTCGGTGTCTGCACAGACTACAGTTCCATTTCTTGAAGCGGTAAAAATCATCCCTTGGCACACATGTATAGATTCAATCCTAGTTATGTACTTCCCCTCATGAAAAGAATTTGACCAGATCTTCTCTCCAGTGTCGGCATCGGCGGCGGTCACATTGCCGTGTTGGTCACCGCTGTAAACAATGCCTTCCGATACAAAAACTGAATATATCGCGATACTGTGCTGAGAAGGACCATGATGGCTGTGATTCCAAAGCAGTTCATTATTATCTATATCCACAGCTATGACTTGTCCTTCGATACTAAAAGGAGGACCTAGTTCTACCGCCCCTCCGTACACTACTCCATCAGAGATGAAAATTTTCCCAAACCTATTGAATGCATAACCATCCCATTTCCTTTCCTCCCAAACCACTGCACTAGGGTTCTCTCTTTTGCTTCCTTCTACGATCAATACCGTGGAGATCGCCCCTATGACAATAAGCCCGGCGACCAATATAATCCAGTATTTCTTAACTATATCCTCCTCACATATAAAATGTTAAACAAGTATTTATTATTTTCTTCTGCAGTTAGAGAAATTTTATCTCATGTTCTATAATCACCCAACTATCCTAACTCCACTATTATCTATCTCGGTAAGATAAACGTTTTCTTCTCCGACTTCCTTTTCAAAAAGTTCTTTCAATTCTTCAGTATCTCCAAAAAAGAAGACGGAATTACCTATCATCGCCATACTGCCTTTTCCAGAGCCCTCACCTATCTCTAGAAGTGATCTTACACCTTTTTTGATAAAATTGGTCTCTTCAGCGAACCTGTTCGAAAATTCCAAAAACCTATCGAAGCCGTTTTCGGGTAAAAATTCGTCCATGATCTCTCCACCTATGATGTTTATCCACTCTGTCATCATCGGGTCTCTCAACACGTCCGGAGTCGACAAAGGGCTTCCGGCGACCGCTAAAACCACTTGCTTTTCTATCTTTTCTGTTTTGAGTTCTCCTTTCGGAGGTAGACCTTCTTTTACACGAATCTCGAAGCCTCCGTGGTACTGCCCTAAAACGTCGCCCATCCCTGTTCTACAGAAAATTTCCGATCTATGAGCCGCAGGAAGTGCTTTCTCTAGGTCGTCATCTAATTCTTCTAGAACGGCGGTACCCGCTGCGAGGGCACACGCTCCGCTCAGCCCGAAGCCTTGGCTGAAAGGAAGATCAGTTTCCAGTTCGATAGTGCCTCCTCTAGCGAATTGTCTTACAGTTTTTTCTACAACTAGAAAAGAAGTTTTTTCTCCGTCTACCTTTATCTCCCAGCTATCTCCCCTAACGTCCGCTTTTGCGGTCACACCAAGAGAAACAGAGAAACCCGCTCCTTTAGAACCTATCGGTATATCATTCGCTCTTTTATCCCCCAATTCTCTCTCTTCGGAGGGAAGGGTAAAAAAACCGGTTATATGCGCAGGTGAGAAGACTTTGCTGCTCATCTTGATCTCATCTCTCTTTCAGCTCGTTTAGAACAGCTTCGGCTATATCTCTTTTACTGCCTTCTACCCACTCTTCTTTGCTTGAGATATAGACTCTGTTTTCGTCTAAAGTCACGTCTTTTAAAGAGTTGGCAACCACGATATCGGCTCTTCCCTCTTCTATCATCTTTTCAGCAGCTTTTTTAGCCTCCTCTCTGGTGTCTTCTGCTTTGTAAGCTATCAAAGTGCTGACTTTTTTGTTCAATTCATCTATGAATTTAGGAACGGGTTCTAATTCTAACATTAGAGGTTCGGAAGACGATATCTTTTCATCTTTTATTTCCTTGACGCCGAAGTCCGATAGTGCTGCGGGAACTATAGCCGCATCTATTTCCGTTAAAGATTCACACATGTCGAAAAGATCGCCTACGGTCTCAAAACTCCTGTTCGGGATCCAGTGTGGTACTTCACCCTTCACGTCGCCGTGCCATACTTCCACATCCGCACCTTTTCTGTACGCCCGCTTAGCCATCTCTAGTCCGCTTTTTCCCGACGCCCTGTTGGTTATCAATCTCATGCTGTCTATAGGCTCTAAACTTCTACCGGTAACTACCAGCACCTTTTTACCTTCAAGATCGTGGTTCAGTTCTCTTATCGCAGCGTCGACTATCTGTTCGTTACCAGCGGCTTTTGCGGCTCCTTCTTCTATCTTTGGACCTATCACCGTGACTTCCAATTTATCCTGGATATCCTTAAGGTTCTCCATGACGATAGGATGGTCATACATGGTCTGATGCATGGCGGGAACCACCGTCATCGGGATCTCGGAGCCGACGCACGTCGTCGCAAAGGTAGTGACTGGAGTATCGTCTATACCTTTAGCTATCTTCGAGATGGTATTAGCCGTGGCAGGGGCTATCAAAAACAGGTCGGCTTTGTCCGGTACGTTGCCGCAGTGAGTAACATGTTCAACTTTACCGGTCAATTCGGTGATGACTTCGTTACCAGATGCGAACTCCAGCGAATTGGGATGGACGATCTTCGAAGCCCACTCGGTCATCACGCAGTGGACTTCTGCCCCTTCCCTGATCAGTTTCCTAACCAGTTTTACACATTCGACGGCCGCTATACTGCCCGTTACACCTAAGATTATCTTCTTACCCGATAGGTCGGAACCTTCACTTCCTCTTAATTCCTCTGATGGATGCATGATGTAGCCTTAATCGGTTTAGATATTATTATTCTTTCCCTTCGGTTCGAATTGTTATAGGGAGATCTAGACCACACGATCGGAGAAAAAGAATATTACATAGAGCGTTATAGAACAGCGAGGAATCCCCCATGAATGAACTGTCATTTCCTTTACTAGGATGGTTAACCGATCTTGAAGGCGTGAGATTTAATCTAGCTTCCAGCAGCGTAAAAGCCAGGAGTCTTTCTGAGTTGGGTTCTATCGGGAAAGACATGGTTTTAGGGTACCCGGAGGATGAACTCGAAGAGCGTGTGGAGAAGAGGATAGCTAAAACATATGAGGCCGACGTCTATACCGCTGTGACCCCCGGTGCTCAGGCCGCCAATTCACTGGTATTCGATGTCCTCCTTGAGCAGGGAGACGAAGTTTTGGTCGAAGATCCTGCGTATACGCCACTCCAAACCGCACCAGCGTTGAAGGGGTTAAAAGTTAAATACTTCAAAAGGAGATACGAAGACGGATTCGAGTTAGATATAAAAAAGATAAAAGAAACATGCTCCAGCGACACGAGGATGATCGTTATTACGAATCCGCACAATCCCAGCGGGGTTTTTCAGCGGCCGAAGGATCTTCAAGAACTCGATAGTTTCATCGAAGAAAACGACATCTACCTTTTAGTGGATGAGATATACAGGGATTTTGTGAAAGGAGGTAGGAGCAGCGCGTTTATCTCTAACAATGTGATCGTGACTTCGAGTTTATCCAAAGTTTACGGTCTCGGAGGACTGAGATTTGGATGGGCCGCTTCCAAGGATGAAGAATTGATCGCAGATATCAAAACCATAAAATCACATCTGTGCCCCAATAATCCTACAATCACTCTCGAGATGGGCTTGAAAGCGTTGGAAGAGAGGGACCGTTACTTATCTAGTGCTAGAGAAACCGCCGATAAAGGCAGGTCTCTTGCTAGAGGCTGGATAAAAGGAACTTCTGAAGTAGAATGGGTAGAACCTTCTTCCGGTATAATCTCTTTCCCCAGATTGAAGATGGATATCGATGGCGAAGAGTTCGCGAAAAGGGCCAAAGAGGCCGGTGTTCTCGTAGCACCTGGCAGCTACTTTTCTCATGACGGTGACTTCGATTCGCACATACGATTGACCTTCGGTAAAGACTTCACTTCGGTAGTCCAGGGCTTTCAGCAGCTTTCGAAGATCGTTCAAAACATGAGCGATGAGAACCTATAGATCGAAAAAGGCTGTTCAATCTTTAGAAGTGAGTTCCATCATCTGAATATAACCGTAAAGCATGATCACGCCGGAGACGGTTATCATCAGTGGGACCATTATCTGTGGGTGAACGCCTAGATGTGCTCTGAAAAAGAAGGCAGTCTCTGCTTGAGTGAAAAGGAGTATCAGCCACATACCTATAAGGATGTTGACGAGTCCGATCTTCTCGTTTTTTTTCATATTATCACTTTTAATTCATATACTGAAGTTTATTTTCGCTTGTGTAAATCCCGATAGAATACAAATAATTTATCTTCAACACTTTTCGGGATCACCATGATGAACAGAGTTGGAACCAAAACCATCACTGTCATAGATGTGAATAGGATATTTATCATATCCCTGTAAACTATCGCCTTCACTCTTACGTACGTATCGTTTTCATCCACCGTATAACTGGCGGACCTCGTGCTTCTCACCGCCGATGCATAGCTCTCGCCGTCGAGATAATAGTTCTGTTCATTGGTGATGAACTCTATATCGACTTCTTTATCCGATTCGACATGGATGGTTTCCTCCTCTACGGTTATATCCAATTCCGCAGGAGACGAGTGAACCTGTGGCCAACCACCTACGGCTAAGAATTCGCCCCTTTCGATAGCACCCATAACGTTGCGGTGAGTCATCTCTTCTTCGGGCTTATCTGATAAAATATTGATCCAGCCGCCTTCCTGCACTCTGTAGTGAGTGTCTGAAGATGCGATCAAAAGTGGTTCTTTCTCCTCCTCTGTAAGGATATAATCGGCGTGGTCCTCGGCAAGACTGTAAGCGTTCGACGTGAATATCTCTATGCCGTTCCATCCCTCGTATTCCCCATAAGCGGAATACGGTATCGGCTCTACTGTATCAGGATGAGCCCAGAATGTCAGACCATCCTCTTCATTCGCCCGGTCGATCTGTTCCTGCCTTCTATCCTCTCCTTCGTGTGCGATAGAGTTCACTCCGATCCCCAGCATGTGATAGCCCGTGGTGTATTCGACTCCGGAGATATGGATGATATCGTGTCCCCCTGGATCTTCTAAACTTGCATCCCATCTCTCGCAGTCATGATCCGTGATCGCTACCGCTAGATAATCTTCGTCCTCATGGAATTTCATGACCTCTGACGGCCTAAAAGCACCGTCACTGTTACTGGTATGGGTGTGTAGCTGGACTTTATGTAGGTGTTCGAAACTTTCGTTATAGGGCGAATCGATCTTAACAGCATCGTCGCCGATCTCCACATATAATGGATTGCTCCAAGTCCAGACTGCACTTTCTTCATCGGCGGTAGAGATGGGAAAAACTAGCGCTATCAATATGAAGGCTAGGCAAGCACTTACTAACTTCATTTTGATCTTCTCATCCACTTTTTATCCCCTTTTTACCACGAGATCGAAGATAAGAATGATTACAATAATATATTTTTTACTCCGAAGATGTCAAAGATCAGTCAAGACGGAGCGGCTATAGAAGGAGGCATGGGATACACGACGGTAGTGTCCGCTTCGAGAAAAGCCTTCTCTTGGAGTACTATAAATTGGATAGATCTAGTTATGGGTACGGGTGATAGATAAGAATAGACGACAACGATCTTTTCGGGACCACTCATTGTTCGCCTTATTTGGTAAACCGTTATCCTGCCCGGGAACCTATCGAGTTCATCAAGGTCTATCTGCTCCCTGATGTCCCCTAGATACCAGTCAATATATCTATCAGTCTCCATCTGTTCTATAACATCATCCGTATCGAAAGAAGGACCTATTTTTCCGCCGACACGGTCGATATGTCCAGGGAAGACGGTCTCGCCACTAAGATATGAACGACTTCGATGCATGGAAATATCCTGTAATCCATAAAAAGTTAGGTTGAGAAGTGGCATGGATATCAATATCATAATAACTAACAAAATCTGCAGATTTTGCAAGTCTTTGTTGTGCTTCTTTAAGAGGGGAGAATATCTATCTATACGTTTTTCGCCGAAAATAACGAAACCTTTGATAAAATCTGTTTTTTTCTTTATCTTCCAGATCGTTAAAATGATCAGTCCTGGTATCCCTATATAATAGAGGAAATAAAGTCCGATCATCTGAAATAGCTGAGTTTCCATCATTTTCCCTCCTTACTAAATTCAGAACCGATTTTAACCCTTGGATCTAGAATACCATAGATGACATCTATGATATACAAACCGATCAGTGAGATTACGACGAGTACAAAGGTCGTGGCAGCGATCAATTGATCTTCGAAAGGATAACCCGTTGCTCCGAGTGCAGTAGGTTCATAAAGAGCGCTCCTCAACATATAACCGATACCGGGCCAGGCGAATACAACCTCCGTTATGAGGAATCCGCCTAGGGAAGTGAGGATAGCTAGTCCTGCTGTGGTCGTAATAGGAGGAGCGGCAGTTTTTAGAGCATGGCCATATATGACCCTTTTTTCTGGTAAACCTTTTGCTCTTGCAGCCATTATGTAATCGTCCTCTAAGACCTTGATAACTATGTTCCTAGATATCCAGAGTCTACCTCCGAACTGGACCAATACCACCGTAAACAACGGTAAAGACATCTTGATGAGATATTCTCGTAGGTATCCCATATAACCTAGTGTTTCTACGCTGGGAAAGATAGGTCTCGGTCTTGGATACCATCCAAGTATACCGGTAAATATAAGTAAGAAGATCATACCGGCCCACCAAATCGGCATAGACGATAGTGAAGCTCCAAAAAGGGTGAGAGCTCTATCCAATTTAGAACCGGCTTTTTGAGCGACCTTTAAACCCAGTATCACAGCTAGTGCAGAATAAATCGCTGCACCGGTGGTGAAGAGGATGATAGTATTGGGAAGGTAGTGCATTATTATCTCGTTGATCTGTTGGGTGCCTCCATCCCTCCCTGCTATCGTGAATCTTTTAGTTCTTCCAAAGTTGAAAGTTATCATATCGACGGCGTTATCGAATATCCGTTTAATCTTTGGTTCATCGAGATCATTTTCTTTTCTCAATTCTTTTATCCTTTCTTCTCTATATTCATGAGCCAGATCTGGGTCCTCGAAGTGCGTGTATTCTATCTCGTACATCACCTGCCTTTCGATGGCCTCTTCTTTATCCTCCGCTTCCAACATGGTAAAAAATGCAGAGATTATCATGGCTATGATTATGATAGCCAAGAACATATTTAATGTTCTTACCACGAAATATTTCCATGATGCCGGCATGATGTATAGATGTGTATTTTAAGACCTATTTTAATATTGTTAGTAAATTTGTCTGTAGCCGCTTTAAATACCTGTAGAATTTCTTTCTAAA
>Ga0207421_10002927_pt1 | contig 20770 bp, 18 predicted proteins | sample SodLakKL_010_SED_4_FD_187542 | JGI IMG/M metagenome (GOLD analysis project Ga0207421, IMG submission 187542) | Alkaline sediment microbial communities from Lake Tanatar, Kulunda Steppe, Russia - 8KL_010_SED (SPAdes) (version 2) | ecosystem: Environmental > Aquatic > Non-marine Saline and...
AGGAATCTCAGATTCCTATTTAGTAGGAATTTGTGCTAAATTCCTACGGTCTTAGGAAAGTGACCTTTCCTAAAAGAAGTTACGAGTTCCCTATAATTTCAGAGAGGAGTCGTTACCTTTCATAATGAAACAGTTGACTCACCTGGCAGGTTCGGAAAATAATTTTAAACTTAAAGCACTCAATCCTGCAAGAATCAACTAGTATGATAATTATAGAGGAGAACATAACCCCGTAGGAATACACCCACTCTCACTCAAAGCTAGTTTTCGTGATCATACTAAATTCGTTATGTCCTCCTCACTTGGATAAGTAGTTAGTAGATATCTAGAAAATAATGTATTTGGTATAATTAAAATTATATTTTTCACTGAAATCTACAATTAAAATTATATTGAAGTAATCCTTTACCGAAAGCAGTGTTTAAAGATGGCGGGTACATGGAATAAAATATTGAAGGTTGACCTATCAGAAGGTAAAATAGAAGAAGAAGAGCTCGAGGATGAAGTGATCAAAAAATATCTGGGAGGAAACGGGCTTGGCATCAAACTGCTTTATGAAGAAACGGAAGGGAAGGTCGAGGCTTTCTCTGAGGAGAACCCTCTCGTATTCGTTCCAGGGGCTCTCAACGGCAGTAAGATCCCGATGACAGAAAAATGTGGCTTCTACTCGAAGTCTCCTCTTACTGGGATAATGGCTGAAGGTATCTTCGGCGGTTCTTTAGGGGAGGAGGTAAAAAAAGCGGGTTTCGACGCTATCGTAATTAAAGGCAGGGCTGATGATCTGAGCTATCTATCTATCGGAGAGGAAGGTATCTTTGTCAACGAGGCTACTGAGCTGGGTGGATTAGGCATAAAGGAGTCAGAAGAGATATTGAAGGAAAGACACGGAGGCAGCGCTGCGGTGATAGGACCGGCTGGAGAAAACCTGGTAAAATTCGCTATCATATCCGGGGATGACAGAGAAGTAGGTAGGACCGGTCTAGGTGCGGTCATGGGCTGGAAGAACCTTAAAGGTATGGTCGTGAACGGTCGTAAAGAAGTGGAGTCGGTAAAACCCGAAAAACTGAGTGAAGTCAGAAGCAGTGCTTTCAGCGAGTTCACTGATGAAGACGGGGTCGGAAAGGAGAGTTACGACGCCTATAGTTCCCATGGAACGATAAAGTTCAGCGGCATGGCTTCCGAGCTCGGTATATTTCCGACAAGGTACTGGGAGAGCGGTTCTTTTGAAGATGCTGATAAACTCAGCAGCTATCATTGGGAAGAAGATATCAGTGGCAACAACGGCTGCCATAGATGTCCCTGCAGGTGCGGCCAGGTCTATAAAGACATAGTTGATGTAGAATACGAAACCTCTTTCGCTTTGGGATCGAATCTCGAGATAGGAGATATCGAAGAAGTCGCTAGGGCCAATCATCTGTGTGATGACCTTGGGATGGACACTATAAGCGCTGGAAACGCACTTGGATTTTTGATGAGATTGAGCGAAGAGGGCGAAATAGAAGAAGAGATAGAGTTCGGCGACGCTGAAAAAGTCCAGGAACTCATCAGAAAGACAGCTCACAGGGAAGGTCTTGGAGATATCGCAGCTGAAGGTGTGAAAGGCATCGGCGAAAGATTCGATAGAGGTGAACTCGCGGTGCACGTCAACGGCATGAGTCCACCGGCTTACGATCCAAGAGCATTGAAAGGTATGGGGTTGGGATTCTACACTTCTACCAGAGGTGCCTGTCACCTGAGGTCCGACTGCGACGGGATAGAGCTCGGCGGAGGTAAGACGACGGACGATACAGGTGATTGGTCGATGATGGAAAAAGATAGAAGATCAACCGATGGGAAGGAATACGTAGCCTGGAGAGAAAACTATGTCACACTTCACGATACTTTGGGTTCCTGCAAGCTGACCGGGAGAGATGTCTACTCCCCCGAGATGATGAGCGAATTCATAGATGCCCACCTGGGCCTCGAACTAACGGCTGAAGAGGTCTACAGGACTGGCGAGAGGATATACAACTTGGAGAGGCTCTATGGGCTGGAACAGCACCCCGGTCTCGAAAAGAAGATACATGTTCCAGAGCAGTTTTCTACTCCTACTCCGGTAGAAGACCTAGATGGAGCTAAACTCACTAAAGAACAGGTTGAAGATATGCTAAGCGACTATTACAAGGAGAGAGGCTGGGATCAGAACGGGCATCCTACAGAAGAGAAACTGGAAGAGCTCGGTATCATCGTATGATGAGTTCAAATTTCGATAGTTTTTCAACCGCCTTTGAGAGTGGTCTCCACCACAATATTAAATAGTGATTGTTCGATTTACGTGCCGAGTGAGACGATGAAAGGAATTGAGAAGTTGGTAGATAAGGCAAAAAGACTCAAAGAAAGGGGATTGAAAGAAAAAGAGATAGCTGATGAGCTCAACGTTTCACCCGATACTGTTACTTGGCTCTTGACTCGTGATATCGAAGAGAAACAGCCTCCGATGGACGTGAAGATAGGCTGGAGATCTATTGGAGTTTTTGGTCGGAGGATAGGTCTTTGGGCAAGTTTATTTTCAGATATAATAATAGAAGAACTCGAGATGATGGATGAAGAGTTGGATACTGTCACAGGTCTCGCTGTAAACGGAGTTCCAGTAGCCGTTATGGTCTCTGATCAATTGGATAGGGAGCTCGCCGTCTACAGACCTCCACAAGAGAACAGAGGAGAAGGCGGCGGAACTCTAGCATCCAACTATGCTGGTGTAGATGGAAAGAATATAGTAATAGTCGATGATGTGATCAATACTGGAGAGACGATGAAAGGTGCTGTCAAGGATCTTGAAGATGAAGGTGCTAATGTCAAGTTATGCACTGTCATGGTCAATAAAAACGGCAGAGACGATGTTCTAGGTGTTCCACTCAGAGCTCTGATCAGAGCGAGATTGATAGGTTGAAGAGGTTGAAGGTTGTAAGATGCATTGGGCTGACGCTGAAACGGAAAATATAAACTCGGAAAAACCACTGATCGCCACCGGTGAGGCCCCGTCCGGACCTATACACTTGGGCCATATCAGAGAGATATTGACCGGAGAAGCAGTATCAAGGGCTTCAGAAGGAGAACTATTGTTGATTGTGGATTCTATCGATCCCTTGAGGCGCTCTTATCCTTTTTTAGACGACTCATTCGAAGATCACATAGGTAAACCGCTCAGTGAGATACCCTGTCCGTGCGGCGATCACGAAAATTATGCTGAACATTTCATGGATCCTTTTTTAGACTCCCTTGATGAACTGGGTGTAGATCTTGAAGTCCTGTACGCTCACGAGATGTACGCACAGGGCGATTATGAAGAAGCTACCAGGACCATCATAGAGAATAAGGACAGCGTAGCCGAGATAATGGTGGAAGAGACAGGGAGGGAGTTGGAGGAAGGATGGTTTCCTTATAATCCTATATGTTCCGAGTGCGGAAATATAGGTGACAGTGAAGTCAAAGGTTTTGAGGACCCTCACGTGATTTACGAGTGCGGATGCGGTCATGAAGGGAGGGCGGACATAAGAAAGGATGACGGTAAACTGCCCTGGAGGTGCGATTGGCCCGCTCGATGGTGGATACTCGGTATCGACTGTGAACCTTTCGGTAAAGACCATTCCGCATCAGGTGGTTCTTGGGATACTGGAAAAAGGATAATAGAGGAAGTTCTAGATGCCGAGCCCCCTCACCCAGTTGTTTATGAATGGATACAGTTGAAGGGAGAAGGTCCTATGTCGTCCTCTTCGGGTGTTGCTATCAAGACCGAAGACATGCTGAATATGGTCTCTCCCGAAGTGCTCCGATTCTTGATAATGGACAGCAAACCCAGGACTCACATAGATTTCGATCCTGGTCTCGGCCTTCTGGATCTTGTCGACAGGTATGACGATTGTGAGAGGATATATTTTGAAGAGGAGGACGTCGAAAAAAATAGAACTTACGAATTATCTCAGACCGGTGAGGTGCCTTCAGAGAGCCCTCAGCGCATCCCTTACCGACATCTAGTCAATCTTGTTCAGATATATGATGACATGGATAAGATTTGGGAAGTAGCGAAGAATACAGGTCAGATAGAATACGAGAGAGAAGAGGACTACGAAAAATTCATCGATAGGGCGAAAAATGTAGAGTATTGGCTGGCAAATTTTGCACCGGACATGGTGAAATTTTCATTAAAAGAAGATATGCCCGATATAGAATTGGATGAAGATGAAAAAAGATTCCTTTCGTCATATCTGGATTCAATAGAGGAAACCGAATGGGATTCGGAGGAACTACACAGACTTGTGCATGAAACGGCAGAGGGAGTGGACATGGCGAAGGGCAAAGCCTTCCGCTCGTTCTACAAGATACTGCTGGGACAGGATAAAGGTCCGCGGTTGGGAAGATTTTTGAGTCAACTAGAACAGGGATTCGTTAAGGAGAGGATCAGGGAAGCGACTTGATCATCCTTCACGTTCAGGATTGAAGATTTATTATCGCTTCAGCTGGTTCTCCGTCAGCTTCTTCGAGCGCCTTCTTTGCCTCTTCTTCAGAGACACCCGCTCTTTCAGAAACCATCTCTATATCTTCATCAGGTATGAGTACTTTCCCCTCTGGAGCTTCTTCCCTCGGCTCTCCGACGATCTGGTACATATGCTGACCTTTCATGTCCATCTCGACCACTTGAGGGCTGTCGAAAACTAGATTTTTATCGTCGGTCTCTATTATGACCTTATTAGCGTCGAGTTCGTTGCTCTCGAGTCCCATCTTCTTCATCATGCGTTTCATCTGTCTGGAATTTCCACCGCCTGGCATCATTTTATCTTACCTGACTTGGTACTGCACGAAAGTTATAAAACGGTTTCGGAGCTTCGCATGCTCAGTTCGAGCACTCAAAAAAAATAAATTAGTAGAAAACATTCCATCTATGATGACTTATGTTAGTTAAAGGACCGGCCTCACCTTTACTGTGCAAAAGATTGGAAAATAAGATCGACGTGGAAACTACCGAAGTAAAGACGAAAGTATTTCCAGACGGTGAGATATACGTCAAGCTTGAAGGCGATGTTCAAGATCGAGACTGTACGTTAGTTCAGACGACTTATCCTAACAGGCACCTGCTGGAACTTTTCATGATCCAGAACGCTTTGAAGGAGAACGGAGCCGCTTCGATAAAGGTGATCGTACCTTATTATGCCTACGGCAGGCAGGACACTATCTTTGATAACGGCGAGGCGATAAGTGCTAAAGCTTTCGCCAAAAGGATCGGGGTGGAGGCAGATGAGTTCTGCAGTGTAGATCTTCATTCTGAAGAGATAGTGGATTTTTTCGATATACCCGCTCAAAACGTCTCCGCGATGACAAAACTGGCAGAACATTCGATGGAAGTGAAAGATCCCGACCTACTTATAGCTCCCGACGAAGGAGCGAAAGACGTGGTAAAAGAGGCAGCTCTTTCCGTCGGTCTCGAATGGGATTACCTGGAAAAGACGAGGATCGACGCTAACACGGTAGAGATCAAACCAAAAAATATAGATGTTGAAGGAAAATCTGCAGTCATACTCGACGATATAATAGCGACGGGAGGTACGATGACTGAAGCAGCCGAGCAGCTGAAGGGATCAGGGGCTGAAGAAGTTCACGCGGGCTGCACCCATGGACTCTTCGTTGATGATGCGGAGCATAGGCTTGACAGCGCCTGTGACACGGTATTCTGTACAGATACCATAGAGCAGGAGAAAAGTGAGGTTTCAGTGGCAACGCTGCTGGTAGACGAGATAGTTTGAAGAGATCAACCAGAATAAGGTATATCTAGGAGATCAGCCACCTTATCGATACCCTTTCCATTCTTCGCGTTCGTTTTTATCAGAGTACCGTGTGGGTTGACTTCTCGATGGTCTTCCTCTATCGTTTCGATATCAACGTCCATAGCCTCTGCTAGATCGATCTTGTTCAATACCGTAAGATCCGCTCTAGAGAATATCAGCGGATGCTTCCTTATCATATCGTCTCCTTCAGTGACGGACACTACAACCACGTCCGCCTCTGTACCGAGAGGAAAATCTACCGGGCATATCAGGTTTCCGACATTTTCTATGAAGAGGAAATCGAGGACCTCTAGATCTATATCTTCGAGTCCATGATTGACGTAGTGCGCGTCTAGGTGGCAGTCCTTGCCCGTATTGATCGCGACAGCCGGCATATCCTTCTTTTTGAACCTTTCATAGTCGTCTTTACCGTTCAGATCTCCGGCCAAGGCTCCGACTTTTTGATCCATGCCCTCTTTCAATCTTTCTATGAGTGAAGTCTTACCAGAACCTATCGCACCCAGGATATTGAAGGCTCGCACACCCTTCTCTTGGAAAAGATCACTGTTACTCTTGGCTATCTTCTCGTTCTCCTCTAAGATATTCTTTTCCATATCCATATCTGTCGTTTTGTGCATATTGATACGTCAGTGGAAGATGATTATAAAGTTTGTTCCCTCTCTTGGAAGAAATCACTGACTTCTAGTTCTACTTCATCTACCAGCTGTAGCCCTTCTAGGTATTTTTTGAAGTGCACGGCTCTTTCATCGAGTATCACAGAGACCCCCAGATCCTCCTCGCTTCTGACCAATCTTCCGGTGGCCTGGAGTATCTTTCTTACTGCGGGAGCTTTTACCGTATATTCCCATCCCTTGTTGAACTTCATATCATAATAGTGCTTCAGCCCCTTTTGCTTAGCCGTGGGCTTGGGATATGGGATGCCCACAACAACCGCTACCTCCAATTGTTTGCCCGGGAAGTCCATACCCTCGCTGACTCTCCCTCCTATAACGGAGAACAGGGTTCCGCCGACTTCCTTGAAATCGTTGACCATGCCCATGAGTTCGGTCTGACTCATACCCTGTCTTTCTGTGAACATGTTATCATCTTTGCTCTTTAATTGACCGGTCACCTCTTCCATGAGACGATAGCTGGGGAAGAAAACGACGGTATTTCTATCGATACCGTTCAAAATAGAGTACAGTTCATCTCTTAGTTTTTCCTTCATCTCCTCCCCTCTCTGCATCTCCTCGTGTCTCGTGGTGACCCTATCGGTATAGTAAAGTGCCTTGTTCTCGGCGGGGAATGGACTGGGATAAGTCTTCTTTACCGCGTCGTAGGGCAGTCCTATCGAGTCGCTGTATTCGTCTAGCGGTTCTAGAGTAGCTGACTGATGGATGCTGGAATGGCAGGAATTGAGTATGGAGGTCACATTGCTGGGGTCCAAACAGAAGGCCTCCAGACTCGGGTTCTCTCCTCCATTCACCAGTTTGATGTAGTCCTCGCTCTCTATGGAGAACCAGAACGATAGGAAAGAAGCTAAAGAATTTATGTAAGACCTAGGTAGTTCCTTATCCTCTCTCCTCTTTTCTTGAACTATCTCTCCCTGTACTTTCAAATCCTTTATTATACCTTTCAACTGGTTCGTATTCATACCCAACGAGTGCAGTAATTCGGTTCTAACCTCGCTGGGTGGGATAAGCCCGTCCTGATCCACGACGAACTCTCTTACCGTGTTCAACAGGATGTTTTCGAACAGGTCGCAGAAGTCCGAGATGGTGTCGTCGGTCTGAAGCTTTGGATCGTTGAATTCCCTGCTCTCTTTTTTAGCCCTCTCCAGTGTTATCTTTGTTATCTCGGAAGATGAGAGTTCTCTAGCGTAGTCGGGAAGGTTATGCGCCTCGTCTATTATCACGATAAGGTCCGAGAGTTCTACACCCATCCATTCTTTCAGCTGTTTTCTTATGAACGGTAGGAAGAAGTAGATGTAGGGTGCGGTGACGAGTGAGGCGTCAGGCATGAGCGCCTTGGTGAGTTCATAAGGACAGATCTCTCTTTCCCTGCAGTAGTCCATGGTCTCGTCTACAGTAGGAACATTCTTCGTGAACCAAGGCTTTATCTCATTCAGATCGGTCTGTAAAAGACCTGCGTAGTAAGGACAGGCGTCGGATTCTTCCCCTTCATCTATGGAGCGTCGGACTTCCCTCTTCCTGTCACTGCAGTACTTGGATAGTTCTTCTGCATCACCTTCTTTCAATCCTTCGTCCTCTTCAGCAAGGAGACAGGTATTGTTCCTCCCCTGCACCCCTAGACCGTAATGCTCGCCTATCTCTCGCAGTTCTAATAAAACCTGTCTCTGCTGACTGTTCGTCCTTGTGAGGTAAAGTATTTTCTTGCCTTCCTTTTCTGCGTATCGTAAGGCAGGGGCAAGTGCGCAGATAGTCTTTCCCGAACCGGTCGCTGCCTGATAGACTATGGATCTGCCCTTCTCTAAACAATCTTGGATATTGTCCATTATCTCTTTTTGATTTTCTCGTTCGCTGTAGGGGAAGAGTTCGTACATCGAACGGGTAAACAGCTTTGTGGTCAAAAAACCTATTGTTCGTTCCCTAAAAGATAATACGGGGTTATATTCTATATCATTAGTATGCTCGTAGATAATGTGTTGGAACTCGTAGGTGAAACCCCGACTGTCAAATTGAACGATATCAATCCGAATCCTGACGTTCCCATATACGCGAAGTTAGAGAGAGTCAATCCGATGGGATCCGTGAAAGATAGGATAGCTATTTCGATGATAGAGAAGGCGGAAAAAGAGGGTGAGATCGGTGATGATACTGTGATCGTTGAAGCGACCAGCGGAAATACAGGTCTCGGTCTAGCGATGGTCGCCGCGGTAAAGGATTATCATCTTCATCTTACGATGTCTAGAGGCGTCAGCGTCGAAAGGATGAGGATGTTATCAGCCTTGGGTGCAGAGTTAGAATTCACTCCTGAAGAGGAAGGGACCGACGGCGCTATCAGAAGGGCTGAAGAACTCGAAGAAGAAAACGAAAACTTTTGGCGGCCTGATCAGTACGACAACCCGGCCAATCCCCAAGCACATTATGAGAACACAGCCGAGGAGATAATAGAGGACGTCCCTGATCTGACTCATTTCGTGGCTGGTATGGGAACTTCAGGTACATTGATGGGCGTTTCTAAACGACTGAAAGAATACGATCCCGATATAAAGATAATAGGTGTAGAACCCACCGAGGATTACAATATCCAGGGTCTTAAAAATATGGATGAAGATATAGTCCCTGGGATATATGATCCTGAGAGATTGGACGAAGTTAGAAAGATCGAGGACGAGGACGCGTTCTGCACGGCGAGAGAGTTAGCCATCCATGAAGGACTCTTCATAGGTATGAGCTGTGGGGCCGCGGTATATATCTCTCAGCAGTTAGCTTCAGAACTTGATGATGGTAAGATAGTCACTCTTCTTCCCGACGGTGGAGAAAAGTATTTCAGCACTCCGCTCTTCGATGTTGAAGAATGCTTGAGATGCATGTATGAAGATGAGAGGGATTTCTATCATCCACCAGAGGATCAACAGGGTTACATAGAAGAGATGAAGCAGTTGATGGAGAAAAAATCTGTATGAAAGCAAAGAATTATCAACTTCATCGGAGTTGTTTGAGATATGGCCGAAGATAAGGAAGGATTCACGATCGAGATGGAGAGATTGGAGGATTATAGGTTCAGAGCAAAATTTGATAAGGGATCCATGGGTGAAATCATCACCGACGAGTCTGAAATGGCGGGTGGAGATGAGACAGGACCCGATCCGAGTCGCTTGTTAGCCACTTCTTCTTTGAACTGCCTGATGGCCAGTCTCCTGTTCTGTTTGAAGAAAAAGCGAGTAGATATAGATTCTTTGGAGGGGAAGGTCACAGGTACGATAGAGAGAGTCGACGACCGCCTCAGGGTGACGAAACTCGACGTGGAAATAACGCCTGATATAGACGAAGAAGACGAAAAGAAACTGGAGAAGTGTAAGGAGATATTTGAGGACTACTGCGTTGTTACCCAGAGTATAAGGAACGGTATCGATGTCGATGTGGATGTAGAGGTGTAAATATAACTGAACAGATTCGGTTGAGCGGGGAATTGACCATTCTAGCTGAGAAGATCGAACGCTGTACCAGGTGCAGACTTCACGAAGATCGTAAGAATGCTGTCCCTGGCGAAGGCAAAGATGATCCTTTCGTACTGCTGATCGGCGAAGCTCCTGGCAAGAACGAGGATATCGAGGGACGGCCTTTTGTAGGTAGAGCAGGTGATCTGCTCGAAGAGATTTTAGGTGAAGTGGGTCTGAATCGAAACGATGTGTTCATAACCAATGTGGTCAAATGTCGTCCTCCGGATAATAGAGATCCAAAAAAAGACGAGATAAATATGTGCAATCCATACCTGGAAAAACAGATAGAATTGCTTGATCCTGAAGTTGTAGTCAGCTTGGGTAATCATGCTACTGAAACTTTGGTGGGTGAAAAGGGGATAGGCGATCTCCATGGGACGGAATTGGATTATGATGGTAGAACGTTAATACCTATGTATCATCCCGCCGCCGCTCTTTACAATCCAAATTTGAAAGATACGATGATCAAAGACATGAAAAGATTGAAAGAAGACCACATAATCCAGTAGAGTGATAGTAAGAAAATTTTATTTACCCCCTCCTCATAAGTTGATACCCAACGGGCCCATGGCTTAGGTTGGTTATAGCGTCCGGCTGATAACCGGGAGGTCGAGAGTTCAAATCTCTCTGGGCCCACTGTTTTTACTTCCTATAAAGAAACATTTAGTAAAAATCACGATCACTTTTGACTGGTATTTTACTCCATTCTTTTGGTTTAAAAAGAGATACGTGTAGACTATAATTTTTAAATCAATTGATAGATGGTGGAGATAACAGAAAAAACATAATATAAAACTTTTAACACTGTAAACTGTAAAGAGGGATAAAGGTGAATATGAAGAGGGATATCTCTATCCTGGTCTTGAGCCTCTTACTGATCACCGGTGGATTTACGATCGTGTTTGGGTCTGAAACGGGAAAATCACCGAACTTTGAAGTTACTATAACCAGTCCCGAAGAAGGAGAACCATTTCAAGATGATGAAGAGATAACGATAGAATACATGATCGAAAATACTGGTGAAGTCAGCGGTGAACAAGAGGTGGTTTTATCGATGAATGGAGAAGTAGTGAATAAAACGGAAACACACATCGAATCGGGCCTTACCACAGAGATATCCTATACGACCAAATATGACTCAGGATATTGGTCAGATCAATTCACTATCGAGGAAGTTAGACTAGATTCTTTGATAGCTCCGGACACGGTCGAGCTGGGAGAAGAGTTCGAAGCCAAAGGTACTGGACATAACGCGCATCTATTTCCTGAGGTATATGAAGAGGCTTTAACCCAAGATCATCTCGATGATCACAGATTCACCATAAGGAACGATACAGATGAAGATATCTTAGTAGAAGTTCCTGAAGAAGATATCGAACTCATCCCACAGGAGAATCATAGTGACTTTGAAGCTGTGATTCCCACAGAGGACTTGGAGAGCGAAGGGGAATATGTTGTTCAATTCGAAGTCCTTGGCGAAGATGAAGATTCCTATACCATCAGGAGTGAAGATTTGACCGTTACCGGTACAGGGTCGGCTGTTACTGAGGTGGTCCCGGATGATGAAGGTTCTGATTTTACAGGATACGATGCTAAGGACTCAGATAGTTTTGAGTATGGACTAACTGAGATTAAGGTCGCAACGGAAGACGACGAAGATACAGTCAATATAACTATGTCAGAAGGAACAGATATAGAAGTTGAAATGATCCGACCGGAGAGCGGTGATAGATATCAGAAAAACGAAGAGGTCCATATCGAATTTGAGGTTATCAATCCTGATGATAGATCGATCAACGTCCGGTTGATGATAGAGGATGAAGAAAGGATAGTAAATAAGAATTGGACTGGAGAAGAGATGAAAGACGAACAAACTTACCGGGCAAATCATACTTGGAGACCGGAGGAAGAAGGTACTTACAATATCACTGTAACTGTCGATGGATTAGATATTACCGTGCGATATGATGTGGAGACTGTTGATGTAACTGTAGTGGAGAGCGACGATGAGATATCCGGATTCACCTCGACTCTGCTTCTGATCTCATCATCTATCGCAGCTTTTGTTTATCATAAAAAATCCAACAAATCGTGATATTTAAGAAGGGGGTGTATATAATGAGATGGAAAAAATACATATCTGTGTTGGCGGTTTTGGTACTGATCACAGGGGGAGTGAGCTCTTTTGGAGTTCAGATCACTAGAGGTGAAAGAGGAGAGCAGGTAAATTCTATCGAATTCAGAGTGAGTACTGATCTGGAATCAGGTGTAGGCGATGTTCTCGATGGTGAATTGGACCTGTTCATCAACCCTGTAGATTTTTCAGATCTCCGGGCACTCCCTCATAACTGGACAGCTGAGCTGGCGAGATGGGAGGCCAGAACCTCTTACCATAACCTATTCATCAATCCCGCACACGAGGGGACCGGGACCGAAGCGATGCAGGACGCCATAGAGAGAGGATGGATCGAAGACCCAGAAGAAGTGCGGTGGTTGGCGAACAACACCGATGAAGAATGGACAGTCAATCCTTTCGCTCATGAGGATTTCAGGTTCGCGATGCAGTATCTGAATAGACAAGAGATTGTTGATGAATTACTCGAAGGGTTCGGCGATCCAAGATACTCGTATATGGACACTGAGTCTGAAGTCTGGGATCACCATTTTGCAGAAGCTATAGAGGCTGAATACGACTTGTCTCCCGAGGGCGACGTTGAGTTGTTGGAACAGATGATAGAAGATGTTATGGAAGATATAAAGGAAAACGTTGCCTTCGGCGAGGTGCGTTTTGAAGACGGATACTGGCAGTATAGACCGCCTGAAGAGGACTGGCACGACATCGAGATCATAATAATTGCAAGAACAGTAGACTGGAGAGAAGATCTCGGAAATCACCTCGTCGATATCCTTCAAGATCTAGGTTTCGACGCTTGGGCCGATCCGACCGACGCCACCCAAATTCCGGATGTTTTCTTCGGTCAACCTAACCCTTATGACGATCTGGCCTATCACATCTATACAGGACGTTGGTTCTCTTCAGAAGCGAAATATTATCAGGAAGAGCGCCTAAATCAACATTATGCGCCTTGGTATGAATTCATGCAGGTTCATGTGGAAGAAGAACGTTGGAACTACGATGAGGAAGGATACACGGAGAGAGTTCAAAAGTTAGACGATCTTTCAAAAGAGATATTTGAGGGGGAAATAGAAAGCGAGGAAGAGTACTGGGAGAAAAAGATCGAGGCGACTCAGCTAGGCTTTGAAGAATCGGTTAGAGTTTTCCTGTCTACTGAGATCGAGCTGTATCTTTATAATCCGGATGGGATACTCGACGGTGTGACCAATATCATAACCGGTTACGACACCTATTTCACTCCGAGGACTATAAGGACCGATGACGGGAACCTAGAGATAGGGGACGATAGAGTTCAATATAGGACGTACTTTGATAATTGGAACCAGTACGGCGGCTCAGATGATATCTATGGAAGATATAAGAGAGATATCCTCAGAGAATACGGTTCACTCAATCATCCTAAAACCGGAAGGCCGATGGAAATCAATGTGTTCTGGTCAGATGGAAGAGAGACCGACCCCTACGAAAGGCACGGAGATGTAGAGTGGGATTACGGATGGACCGATGATGGTGAGCTGATCGAGAACATAGAGATCCCTAACGATGCTGTCGATTATGTTCCTGCTGAAGAAAGATGGAAGACTGTAGAAGAGATGTACGAGGAAGATGACAGGACCGCTGCGGTAAAGGTCACTTTGGACGTCCACGAGGAGCATGTTTGGCACGATGGAAGTGAATTCACTATTCAAGACCTGATGATCGACTATGCGAGGGAGAAAAGGTTGGCCTGTTCCGCTGATGATCCGTATCTAGATGAGTGGGAAGATGAAAAAGGCGAGTGGTACGATACAATACATGCGTTAGAATGGGATGAAGAAGAGGGAACCTATACAGTCTATGGCAACTATACCTTCCCTATCGAAGAGAAAGTTGGAGATCATTATACGATGTTTCCTGAAGCCCATCCGTTGACCTACGAAGGCTGGGATCACATGCATGGGGATACCGAAATCTACGATGGATCAGAATTGGATGAGAGATATGATTATTCATTGTTGGGTGAGGCCAACTGGATACATCAGCTCTCTTCTGAGCAAAATGCTGATCTAGTAGAAGTTATCGAAACGATGATCGATGAGGAGTATCTTCCACCGTATTTAGATGAGGAGCAAGGTTCGCCTATACCCATGGATATAGAGGAGATGGAAGATAGATTGACAAGTTTGAAGAGCTTTATAGAAGAGTACTATCATTCCTACATCGGACTTGGCCCCTTCTATTTAGAAAATTCTACCGATCGGCACGAAATGCGGCTCGAAATGTGGGATGAGTACGGCTTTCCATCTGAAGGAGAGGAGGCAGAAGGAGTGGAGTTCGTTAACGGTTACTGGTCAGCTCAGTTCGAACCTGTAGATGAGATGACATGCAACCTAACGGTAGAAATCGAAGGCGAAGGTACGGTACTAGTGAATGGAGAGGAGATCGAAGACGGAGGATCGAAGGAGTTTTTCTCGGGAACTGAAGTTGAAATAGAAGTAGAGCCTGAAGATAACTGGACGTTCGTCGAATGGACAGGGGACCATAAGGGCGAAACAGAGAACATAACGATCACCATCGACGAAGACATGACGATAAAAGCTAATTTTGAAGAGGAGGAAGAGGAGATGCCCGGGTTCACATATCTACTTCTAGCAGTATCTGCAGTCATTTCAGTGTTGATATATCACAAAAAGACCTATAGATCAGGATGATCAGAACAGACCGTGAATCTCGACTATTGAATATCATCGACCTTTTTCAAATAGACGTCGAACCTAGCTCCTCCCATGTCCGAATCCTTGACTTCGACGGAACCATCATAAGTTTCGGCTATCTGTTTGACCATATGAAGTCCCAAGCCAGATCCCGCCCTCTTCCCAAATTTAAAACCCTTATCGAATATCTTATCTTTGAATTTGTCTGATATGCCCACACCGTCGTCCTCCACGCAGATCAGACATTCATCTTCTAACGCCTTAGATCTGATTCTTATCTTATCACACTCCCCGTGTTGTATAGAGTTCTCTATCAGGTTGAAGAACAACTCCTTCAACAACGGTCCACCTTTCACCTTGAATTCACATCCCTTGATATCTATGTCGACGTCTTTTTCTTTCAACTGATCTTCATTCTCTGAAAGTACGTGTTCCATCACTGAATGAAGATACATCTCGGTAGTTTCATCTTCTTCGCTTATCCTCCTTAACTTTCTGACTTTTTCTATCCTGTCTATGCTATCTCTTGCTGCATGTTCAGCCTTTTGCACCAACTCTTCGACTTCCTCAGAGATTTCGTGATCTTTTATTATCTTAAGATAACCTTTGATTATCTGGTTCTTGTTCCTCACATCGTGTCTGAGCAGCGAATGAAGGAAGTCTTCCCTTTTCTTCGCCTGTATCCTATCAAGGGCCTGAGATACGTGACTTATCAATAACTCAGCTATCTTAAGGTCGTTCTCGTCGAAGTGATCCTTTTTTGTAGATAGGGCTTGAAATACGGCTCGGTCGCCTATCGGTATACTCAATACCGATTTGAATCTTTTATCGGTAGGTTTAGCATCTACATCCATATCAGCGTTATTGACCAGGTATGAACTTTTTTCCAAAAATGTCTTACCTGCTATGGAATCATTGATAGGTATCGGATTCGACTCCAAAGAAGCTTTTTCCGGAAAATTGGAAGATGATGCAATACCTCTCATGTGGTCTTCGTCGGGAACACTTATCTCACACACGTAAAAGTCGAGGATATCTTCTGAAGCTTCGATGGCGAGTGAGTAAACGTCGCTTTCCGAATCGTAAGTCTGAAGTTTCGCACTGATCTCGTGCAGTCTTTCTAGTTTTCTTTGATGTTCTTCTATCTCTCTTTCTGCCTCTTTTCTCTTGGTTATATCCTCTATCAGAGCTATACCGGTATTTATATCACCTTTATCATCGCTTATACCTCTGAAAAAACCTCGTCCTATCTTCGTCACATCCCCCGTTACGGAGGTATATTCACCTTCATAGTATCCTTCTCCGTGTTCCAAGGACGATCTTATCTCTTCTATCACTTCTTCATTTTCGATCTGTTCTAAAGTGTTGAAACCGATCAGTTCCTCTCGAGAGGCCCCCATCATCTCTACGAACCGATCGTTGCAATCAGTTATCACCCCGTTCTCGTCATAGTGGAACGCACCCAAGGGAGTTTCCTCGAACATCCTCTTGTATTTCTTACGGCTTTCTCTGAGAGCTTCCTCTAACTTTTTCCTTTCAGTCACGTCGGTGTAGTGTTCTATCCTCCCCCCCTTATAGAGCCCTCTATCTATCGGTTTACTCCAGTGTCTGAGCCATCTTTCTTTCAATCCTTTTTCTTCGTCAGGGAGAACGTGACATTCAAAATATTCGACATAAGTATTATTTTCGTAAGTGGCTAAAACCTTGCTTTTGAATCTCTCGGGTTCTTCAAAGATAGGACTTATCCTATCGTCTATCAACGCCTCTTTATCTTTTCCGATGACCTCTTCCTTCTCCAGTCCAAAATATTCCTCTACAGACTCATTTATCCAGACGATATCGAGTTCTTGATCCAATATGATTATGCCGAAATCGGCCTGCTCTAAAACGTCTTCAGTTATCGTCCTATATCTCTTTTTACTCCTTTCTAGGGCCTTTTCGGTTTTCCTAAGTTCTATCGCTTGATCCACGGCTTCCGCCAGGACCATGTATTGAGATTTCGGTTCACCTGCCTTCTGAATGTATCTATCAACTCCCAGATCGAAGGCCTTAACGGCCACCTCTTCACTTCCCTTCCCGGTGAACATTATGAAGGGGATATCACTCTTTTTTACCTCCCTGATCTCCTTTAGAAAATCTAACCCGTCTCTGTTCGGCATCTGATAATCCGAGATTATCACGTCGTAGTCATCTTGATCCATCATCTGTAAAGCTTCATCGACAGAAACGGCGGTATGGACTTCGATCTCTGGGTCTACTCTATCTAGAAATATCTCAGCCTGCTCCAACAGAGATGCATCGTCGTCGACAAAAAGCGTTTTTTTAGGCATAACCCTCCCTACCCCTTAAGTATCTAAATAAAACGTCGAGATTGCATATAAAACCTTTCTTTAACGTAAGGTTACGATGACCATCGTATCTAAAAAGCAAAAAATAGTTTTAAAAGAAAAAATGATTTTGAGTGTTGAGTCCTCGAAAATATCAGTCCTGTAAAAGACATCTTTTCCCTCGCTCGGTAAGTTTACCTTGTGAGGTGAAAGTGATGATACCGACGAACAAAAACACCATGAACTTCAAAGACACAGAAAAGTCTTAGATCCGGATATACCGGAAAAAACTCACTCTATCTTCTTAACTTTTTCAGCTCTCGGTCCTTTTTCTCCTTCACCTATTTCGAATTCGACTTCATCTTCCTCTTGGAGGAAGTTCGCATCTTCCAATTCGCTGCGGTGGACGAAGAGATCCTCTTCACCGTCTTCTGGCTCGATAAAACCGTAGTTCTTCATATCGTTGAAGAATTTTACTTTTCCTTTCATTCTAGTTCACCTCCTTCGTGTTCATCGAGCTAACATCAGCCCCCCTTCCTTATATACTTTTGGTAAAATGAACCCATCTATCTGATCAATTTTCACATTTACTTTAGATCTTGTCGCAAGATGATGTGGTTAAAAAAAGTGGAAAAAGGGGTTTTTAGGATTCTCTATGACAGAGCCACCAGTCATAGCACTTTATCTCTCCTTCTTCTTCCTGCTTTTTCCTTTTCTCTATCTCTTTCTCGCTTGACGCTGGTGGCATGATAACATCGTCATCGACCAATTCGTTGTTCGGCCAGTTAGCCGGAATAGCCACTCCTTCTTCATCGGATTTCTGGAATCCCTTTATCATCCTGACTATCTCGTCCATATTCCTTCCCAACTCTGCTGGATAGTAGAGTATAGCTCTTACGATCGATTCGGGATCTACAATGAAGACAGCTCTTACAGTCGCTGTTCCGCCTGCTGTGTGTATGAGTCCCAATTTTTCCGCGACTTTACCCATCCCGTCCGCGATGATGGGAAATTCGATCTCTTCACCCATCTTCTCTTCTATCCATTCTGTCCACTTCAGATGGCTGTGGACTTGATCTATGCTGAGTCCGATAAGTTCGGTGTTGAGATCTCTGAATTCATCGTACTTTTTCTGGAACGAGTAGAACTCAGTCGTGCACACGGGAGTGAAATCACCAGGATGTGAGAACAGTATGAACCATTGGTCTTCATATTCTTGCGGTAGCTCCAACTCCCCGTGCGTTGTATTTACGGTCATCTCAGGGAACTCATCCCCGATCAAAGGCATCGTTTGATTTTTTTCTTCATTCATTTTTACCCTCGACAATACGAATAACGAACTTATATTTATTATTTTCGTTTTTTTAAATTCCTATATAACACTATTATATCAATTTTTAGTTTTATTTATGACGAAAAAACTTATTATGGGTACGAATAATGAAAAAATCGCTTGCCACAGACTCGGAAGATACAATTCGTGAACCATCGACTCACCATGTTGAAGAAGAGTTACATCAAGAGGTCAAGCTAGCAGAACAGACAATCACCAGATATTTTTGAGACCTCAAAAGTACCAATAATCTTTTGATATACAGGTTTTAACGTCCTCTAAACGGACCAAGTCTCTTGGATAAGGATAGAAAAAGCTTTGATTTTTCATATCTTCCTCTTCGAATCTCATCAACCAGCTGTGAAGTATTGACAGTGGAACATCCAGCGAGGTCTTACCTTCGTTGTAATCTTTTAAAGAATCTTGGAACAGCTCCTTTTCTTCTTTTCCAATACCGTCCTTTATCTCTTCGTATATATCCTCCATGATCTTTATCCTAGATTCACATCCTGCAGGTGAACGGAAAAGGTCGTGTAGCGCATCTTCATAGAGATCGAAAATCTCAGAAACTTCTTCGTCTTTGCTATATATATCGCCCATGAGTCTATATGAACCCTCGTCGTATGATCTGAACAGTAATCTGTTATTTTCATGGAATCTTCCCAACCGGTCTATATCTTCAGATCTTTTTATATCGCGAAAGTTTGCAAATGTGAATATCTTCGTCAAAAAGTGCTGCCTTATAGTGTGATTTCTCAACCGTCCTTCACTTTCGATCGCTTTTTCCGGGAACCTATCAAGTACCATAGATCCAAAGATGCCGGCACTTTGGCCCTCGGGAGCATGACCCTCAACCGAGGAGTATATCTTTACCTCTTTCAATCCGCACGAAGGCGATCTGCTCTTGAGTAAGAAGCCGTCCACATCTTGTTTTTCAGATAAAAGATCATCTAGAAAATCTTTCATCTCGTCTGTGACGTCTCTTCCAGTCTCGGGCTGAACCAACCTGATCTCACCATCATCTGAAATCAATCGTAGCGAATCTCTAGGTACGCCAAGGCCGATATCGCACTCAGGACAGATGGTCATGAAATCGACATGCTCTTTCAGTTCCTGCACCTCTTCTGAAGAGATGATCTGACCGTCGTATCTGCAGTGTTCGAAACCTAAACATCGGCTGACTATGATCTTGGGCTCGAAAAATTTTTTCACCTTACTCCTCTCCATCCCCATGATTCTCTTCATCTTATATCAATCGTTCCATGATCCTCCGATGTATACTGAGATTAGATTTTCTAATCGGGAGATGTGTCTTTGAAATCACTAGTATTCAATCATCAAGTTAAAATAATGGTATATCCAATCAACTCTAAAGATGAATAACAGGGTCATACTGAAAGAAGATGACATCGATATGCAGGAGTTCAAAGATAAGATCATCTATGACGGAACGACCGCTTTGGTCAGTTATACGGAGCAGGCCCATGATGAAAGGAAAGAGGTCGAGATACTCTCTATAGAGATCGAATCTTATGGAAGACCCACTAAGAACAGCATGCATAAGATCAAAGACATGATACAAAAAGAGTTCGACATAGATAATATCGTGCTTATACAGCGTATCGGCGAGTTCGAGCCCGGTGATGACATCATGGGTGCTCTCATAAGCGCTCCTGAAAAGGGTGAAGCTCTAGAAGCCATGGCCATGTGTTTAGATATGTTCGAATCTCACGTACCCATCAAGAAGAGAGTTGCCACCGCAGATGGAAGAGCATACTACGTGAAGAGGGCGGACGAGGTCATGGACCTGTATGGCCAGGTCGTCGAAGAGATCTGAGGTTTTACTCCCTACAGTTCAAATTTTTCGACCCGATCCTTATCGGTTATGAAGACCCTATGTATAAAAGACCCGAGGGATTTTGATCTGCCGGGCAAGAAGAAGTGAAGATCTTTAAGACACGGAGATGGCGTTCACTGGGCAGCCTTCTTCCGCCTCTTCGACACAGTCGATATCATCCGGGACTTCTCCCTCGTCTTCACTTTCCTTTATGTATTCTTCTACAACTCTGGATTTATTTTCAGGGTTCATCTCGAAGACTTCATCACAGACAGATTCGCAGACTCTAGCTCCGATGTAGACATCCTGATCGATCTTTATCTTTTTCATCTTTTTTCACCTAAAAAGGCAGGAGGCTCCTTCCTTTAGGAAGGAGAGGAATGCCACTTTCACTTATCCCCTCCTTTGAATATTTAAATAGGAAAAAAAACATTACTGAAGATGGATGCGTCGAACAAT
>Ga0207421_10002928_pt1 | contig 20769 bp, 31 predicted proteins | sample SodLakKL_010_SED_4_FD_187542 | JGI IMG/M metagenome (GOLD analysis project Ga0207421, IMG submission 187542) | Alkaline sediment microbial communities from Lake Tanatar, Kulunda Steppe, Russia - 8KL_010_SED (SPAdes) (version 2) | ecosystem: Environmental > Aquatic > Non-marine Saline and...
AACACAAAGAATAACGTGCAGAAATTCAGGTCTTTGTGAATCTTAGAGTCTTTGAGTCTTAGTGGCTATAATTAATTTAGGTTTAAATCAATTAACTATGATTTCTTTTGTAGTGATTGGTATTAAGGAAAAAAAACAGTTTTAATAATTTTAATCGGACACTAGTGAAAAATAGTAATAATTAAATCCCTGTTTGCCAAATTGTAAAACTCGTTTTTGTTTTAATAATTCATAAACTACATGAAAATTTATAAAAACTTTTGTATTATTGCCCCACGAAAAGTAAAAAGAATTAAGAACATATACTTATATTAAATCTGTATGAAATTTTTAAGTAGAATTCGTAAGCTTCAGTTGCATTGGCAAATTTTAATTGCCCTTATTTTAAGTGTTTTTTTCGGAATATTTTACACCGAATATGTTGATTATGTCACCTGGATGGGAGATATATTTTTACGAGCATTAACAATGGTTATTGTTCCTTTGATTTTTTCTTCTATAGTAATAGGTGTTACTGGTTTAGGTTCCAGTAAGAATCTTGGACGTTTGGGGTTGAAGACTTTTGGATATTATTTAATATCAAGTTTGCTTGCTATACTTGTGGGGTTGATTTTAGTTAATCTTATTACCCCGGGCGTAGGTGCGGATATTGGTTTGACAGAAGAAGTGGAAACCGTTGAAGCTACTGAGTCTTTCGGTGATACGCTTATTGGGATTGTTCCCTCCAACATTATTAAAGCTATGGTAGAGGACGATCTATTGTCAATAATATTCTTTGCTTTACTATTTGGATTTTTCACTACACGAGTACCGTCAAAATTTAGTGAACCTATTGAGAATTTTTTTAATGGTGTATTTGAAGTGATGATAAAGATTACCATGTTTGTTATTCGCTTCTCACCACTGGGAATATTTGGTATAGTTTCCGGGACAGTTGCCGAACAGGCCGGAGATCCTGAGACATTAATGAATATTGTAAGCAGATTGGGGATGTTTATGGTTAGTGTGATATTAGGTTTGGCTATTCATTCGGCTATAGTTTTACCACTTATAATGAAATTTGTAGGTGGAGTAAATCCCTTAAAACACTTTAGGTTTATGTCGGTACCTTTACTAGCCGCATTTTCAACATCTTCAAGCAGTGCTACATTGCCGCTGAATCTGGAAGCTGTTAAATCTAAAAGTGGAGTATCAACCGAAACAGCCGGCTTTGTATTACCTCTTGGTGCTACAATTAATATGAATGGTACCGCCCTGTACGAATGTGTTGCCGTTTTATTTATCGCTCAGGCATATGGTGTTGACCTGGCCCTATCACAACAGATTATTGTTGTGGTTACAGCACTTTTAGCTTCAATTGGCGCTGCGGGTATTCCTATGGCCGGACTTGTGGTTATTACTATTATATTGCGTGTTGTGGGATTACCACTTGAAGGAGTAGGACTTATCCTTGCAGTAGAGCGAATACTTGATATGTTTAGAACAACTGTTAACATATGGAGTGATTCCTGCGGAGCTGTTATCATAGCAAAAAGTGAAGGAGAAGAGCTTAATGTTTGATGGTTGAGAGGTTGAGAGGAACTGGAAACTTCCGAAGGAATTTCAAGCTTCCGGAATAGATGGTAAAATGTTTAATGGTTTAGAGGTTTAGAGGAACTGGAAGCTCCCTGCGGGGGCTTCCAGTTCTGTTTTTTTATATTATTTTTTATTATCTTTCAGATCTTCCTTAAGTTGCGTCACATCAGGTACACCTTTACATTTCTGATCTTTGTTTAGTGCTTTAACTAAGCAATAGCAACTAATCAAAACTATAATGCTTTGGGGTAATCCGGCCGATATGGAGGCAGCTTGTAAAGCGCTTAGTCCACCTGCAAGAAGCAGGGTTGCAGCTGCAGCACCTTCGGTTACTCCCCAAAAAATACGCGTACCCGTCGGAGGATTAGGATGCCCGCCAGATGTTACCATATCATCAACTAACGATCCGGAATCAGAAGAGGTAATAAAAAAGATTATTATTAACAGTATCCCTAACCATTGAGTTATATTAGCAAAAGGAAGGTTATCCAAAAGTGCATGTAGTGACATCGCTACATTATCCTCTACAATTTCTGATATGCCTCCGACACCAAACACTTCAATGTGCATTGCGGTACCGCCAAATACCGAAAACCAAAAGAATGTTGCAATTGTAGGTATAAAAAGCACATAAAAGATAAATTCGCGTATTGTACGTCCTTTTGATACACGTGCAATGAATATTCCTACAAAAGGACACCACGAAAGCCACCATCCCCAATAAAACAGAGTCCAATTCGTCTGCCAATCATTATTAGCACCTAGATCTATCCAAAGACTGGTATCTACAATTTGTGAGAGATAATTTCCAAAAGTAGTTACAAAAACATTTACCTGGAAAAGTGTAGGGCCTGCTATAAAAACAAATAAAAGAAGACAAAACATAAGAACCACGTTAGTCATACTTAAATATTGGATACCCCTGTGAATTCCTGAAACAAGTGAGATTATAGCTATACCTGTGATAATAGCAATGATTATTATCTGGATATTAGTATCATATTCTATCCCGGCAAGAGCACTTATACCTGAATTAATCTGCATGGCACCGAGCCCAAGGGAAGTTGCTACGCCTAATAATGTACCAAGCGTACAAAAAATATCTATAACATGACCAATCCAACCGTATATTTTTTCTCCCAGTATTGGGTAAAAAATCGACCGCGGAGCCAAAGGCAATTTATGCCTGAAATGAAAATATGCAATCCCTAAAGCAAAGATTATATATATAGCCCAGGGGTGAAATCCCCAGTGGAAAAAGGAAAAGCGCATTCCTTCCCTTAGGGCATCCATACTTTTTGGTTCTGCAGTTGCAGGTTCTGCATAGTGCATAATTGGTTCCGCAACACCCCAGAAAATAAGACCCATACCCATACCTGCTGCAAATAACATGGAAAACCACCCAAAACGTGTAAATTCGGGTTTTGCATCATCACCTCCCAGGCGAATTTTACCATAACTACTAAAATATAACCAGATAACAAAAATTAAAAAGAAGAAAACTATAAGTACATAGTACCATCCAAAATACTTCGATATGAAATCTAAAATCTGGTTAAAAACAACCCCTGCAGATTCCGTCCAAACTGCACCATATAATATTATAGCAAATATACTTATCGCAGCCCCAAGAAAAACGGGCGGGCTTACCCGGTTGCCCCAATCTACAATAAAACCCTTTATCTTACCAAATAGCCTTGCAATCATATTTATCATTTTTTAGTAAATTATAATTGTTTAATGTTTAAGTAAAAAAAACAATATAAATAATGTTATTAAACAAATTCATTTTATTCATATTGAATTTTATCGTATAAAAGCGGCGAAAATTACAAAGAATTAATTAAACAATAAGAAAAAAATTGTAAAAACCTTTTTAATAATTTCTTTATTTATATTGGTTTTAGACTTATAACTTTGTATTGAAAAGTAAACTGTGAGTAAAGTTTCTTAAACAAATGATGCTGAGAGATCAGTATTGTTGCTGGTTGAAGGCAGGTAAAAGAAGAGGATGAATTTAATTTTTTACCTATTAAAGCTTTAGAATAAAAATGTTTAAAAAATATTAAAACCTCATGAAAATATTAATTATATGTACCGGAAATTCTTGTCGTAGTCAAATGGCACATGGATTTTTGAAAAGTTTTAATCCTACTTTAAATGTTTATTCATGTGGTATTAAGCCTGAAGTTAAAGTAAATCCTTATGCAGTGAAAGTAATGCAGGAAGTTGGTATTGATATTGGTAATCATTTACCTGTTAGGGTAGAGGAATATATTAATAAATCGTTTGATTATGTTTTTACAGTTTGTGATATTGCGAGAAAAATGTGCCCTGACTTTACCGGTGAAATTAATAATTGGTTGCACGTGGCATTTGAAGATCCAGTAAATTATAAAGGCACTTTAGAACAAAAACTTAATGAATATCGCAGAATACGCGATCAAATTTTGGAGAGCTTTAAAGAGTTGTATAATTGTAGATTATTAAAATAAATTTATAACAATATTTATAATTTAGTATTCTATTTTCCGTTATATTCGCTGATATAATTGAAATTATCGTGAAATGGTTTTTTATTAAAAATTAAATTAAAAAATATATATACATGGCAAGATTTAAAACCCTGTTGGTTATAATAATTACACTTGCATTATTTTTATTTGCATGTAAGACCAAAGAAGAGGCTGAGGTAGTTGAAATTCCCGAACGAGAAAAATTGGAACCACCGGAAAAAGAGGAAGACATTACCGTTAAAGATTACAGTGAGATACCGGTGAGGGAAGAGAGAGTTTCGCTTGAGCTTATTGAAAAAGAAGATATTGAAAGCCACGAGGAAAATCAGTTTTTCGTTATTGTAGGGAGTTTTGAGTATAAAGAAAACGCTGAGCAATTTATAAGACAACTTAATGAGCAGGGTTTTGACGCTTTTATGTTACTTACCGATTTTGGTTTTCATCGTGTTAGTGTAAATTCTTTTGAAAAAGAAGCTGATGCCCGGGAATCTGTTCAAAAAATACGTTCCAATTATGAGGAGTACAATGATACATGGTTACTGATAAAGAGATAATTATTTGATTCTTCCGGATGCCTGTTATATTTAAAGTTGGAGTTTAATAACAAATTCAATTTAGAGGTACCTCAAATTCAAAAATGAATTATAGGAATTTGCAAGTTCCAAAACGCAAAAAACAACCGAGCTCTTTGCACTCGGTTGTTTTTTGTTGTTTATTAAATTTCAATTTGGAAATTTAAGAGGTATTTAATTTTAATAAGCAGTATTTTTTTTGAATAAGATTGTGCAGGGAGCAGTAAATTTTTGTCAAAAAATCATAACTAATTGATTGGTAAATCCAAAAAGTTTTATACTTTTGTGCCCCGATTTACAGGGGGTTAAATATGTTTGTTTCAAAAAATTGTTAGAGTACATTGTTATTCATCCCGTAATAAAAATATACTTTTTTTACAATCATTATTGGTTTTAAAAATAATATTTATACCTTTGCACTTCCAAAAAACATAGGTATATATATTAAGCTACTGACATAGCGAATAATAAAAAAACAATATCAAAAAGAGTTCTATATAAATAATTAACAAAATTATGCCTACAATACAGCAATTGGTACGCAAGGGACGTAAGAAGATTACCGGAAAGAGAAAGTCTCCGGCATTGGATGCATGTCCACAACGTAGAGGTGTATGTGTAAGAGTTTACACTACTACACCTAAGAAGCCAAATTCAGCTATGAGAAAGGTAGCCAGGGTAAGGCTTACTAACGGTAAAGAAGTTAATGCATACATCCCCGGTGAAGGACATAATCTCCAGGAACACTCTATTGTCCTGATGCGTGGTGGAAGAGTTAAAGACCTTCCCGGAGTTAGATATCATATTGTTAGAGGAGCACTTGATACAAGTGGAGTAGAAGGACGAGCTCAAAGAAGGTCAAAATATGGCACGAAACGCCCGAAAAAGGAGAAAAAATAAAAAAAGGTTTATAAAATAACACTAAAACAGACAAAATTGATATATCAATGAGAAAGTTAAAACCAAAAAAGCATATTATATATCCCGATCCTAAGTATAATGATGTAATGGTTACCAGGTTTGTGAATAATCTGATGTTGGATGGTAAAAAATCTCTGGCATTTAAGATTTTTTATGAGGCTTTGGATATAGTGGCTGAAAAAACAAACGAAGATGGACTGGAAGTTTGGAAAAAAGCCTTGGCTAATGTTACACCATCTGTGGAGGTGAGGAGTCGCAGAATTGGTGGGGCAACTTTTCAGATACCATCGGAAATCAGACCTGAGCGTAAAAGCTCTATTGGTATCAAAAATATGATTACTTATGCTAGAAAGCGTAATGAAAAGGAAATGGCAAATAGACTTGCCGGAGAAATAATTGCCGCTAACAAAGAAGAAGGGGCTTCGTTTAAGAGGAAAGAAGATATGCACAGAATGGCAGATGCCAACAAAGCGTTTTCTCATTTTAGATTTTAATAAAAAAGTAATTAGTAATAACAAATAAGTGTTGATTAATAGTTAATATAGGAACTGAAGTTCATGGCACATAAGTTAAAACATACGCGAAACATAGGCATTATGGCTCATATAGATGCCGGTAAAACTACCACTACGGAGCGTATTTTGTACTATACCGGCATCAATTACCGTATGGGTGAGGTACACAATGGTGCTGCTACCATGGACTGGATGAAACAAGAGCAAGAAAGAGGAATTACTATTACTTCAGCAGCTACTACTACTTTTTGGAATTATGAAGGACAACAATATAAAATAAATATTATAGATACTCCGGGACATGTTGACTTTACTGTTGAAGTGGAACGCTCACTAAGAATATTGGATGGAGCAATAACAGTATTTTGTGCTGTTGGCGGGGTAGAACCCCAATCTGAAACAGTTTGGAGACAGGCAGATAAATATAAGGTACCTCGAATTAGTTTTATAAACAAAATGGACAGAGCAGGTGCCGATTTTTTTGGTGTCGTATCCCAAATTAAAAAACAGCTTGGAATGAATGCTATTCCATTACAATTGCCTATAGGAGAAGAAGATAACTTTAGGGGAATTATTGATCTGATAGAAAATAAGGCGTATGAATGGGATGAGGAGTCTTTTGGCAGGAAATTTAATGAAATCCCCATCCCGGGAGAAATGCAAGATAGTGTCTCCGAATACAGAATGAAACTTATTGAAGGGTGTGCCGAAGAAAGTGATGAGTTGCTGGAAAAATTTATGGAAGACCCAGATTCAATTTCTAAAGACGAAATGATTGGAATTATTCGGCAGGCAACTTTAGATAATTGCATTACCCCAGTTCTTTGTGGATCGGCATTTAAAAATAAAGGCGTACAGTTGTTGCTGGACTCAGTTGTAAGTTTACTACCAGCGCCTACTGATGTAGAAGCTATAAGTGGAATACATCCTAAAACTGAAAAATCTGAAATACGGGAGGCTGATCCCAATGGCCCTTTTGCTGCACTTGCTTTTAAAATTGCTACTGATCCCTATGTTGGAAGACTAGCCTTTTTTAGGGTTTACTCAGGTTCTTTAAAAGCCGGTTCTTATATATATAATGTGTCAACGGGCAAAAAAGAACGCATCTCCAGAATTTTACAGATGCATGCCAACAAACAAAACCCAATAGAACAAATTTTTGCAGGAGATATTGGAGCAGGAGTAGGGTTTAAAAATATTAATACAGGAGATACCCTTGCAGATGAAAAACATCCAATTCTGCTTGAATCAATGATATTCCCCGAACCGGTTATCAGCATTGCAATTGAACCTAAAACACAAGTTGATATAGACAAGCTTTCCCTGGCTCTTAATAAACTCGCAGAAGAAGACCCTACATTTAAAGTTAAGATAGATCCTGATTCCGGACAAACCATTATTAGTGGAATGGGGGAATTACACCTTGAAGTATTACTCGACCGTGTTAAAAGAGAATTTAAAGTTGAATGTAGCCAAGGAAACCCACAAGTAGCATATAAAGAAGCTATTACTACAAGTGTTAAACATCGTGAGATTTATAAAAAACAAACCGGAGGTAAAGGAAAATTTGCTGATATTATTTTTGAAATTGCACCAGCTGATAAGGATAAAACCGGTTTACAGTTTATTAATAACGTTAAAGGTGGTAATATACCCGCTGAATTTATACCTTCTGTTGAAAAAGGATTTAAGCAAGCTATGACAAATGGGGTTTTAGCCGGGTATCCAATGGATAATTTAAAAGTTACATTGCAGGATGGAGGCTATCATAGTGTTGATTCTGATCAATTTTCTTTTGAATTAGCTGCTCAAATTGGATATAAAAATGCTTGCAAAAAGGCAAACCCCAAACTCTTGGAGCCTATAATGAATGTCGAAGTAGTTACACCTGACAATTTCCTTGGTGATGTTACCGGTGATTTAAATCGCCGTAGGGGTGTTGTAAAAGATGTTAGTACTCGTGCAAATATGCAGGTAATTAAAGCAGAAGTCCCGCTTTCAGAAATGTTTGGTTATGTTACTGAATTAAGGACACTTACGTCAGGACGTGCTACATCTACAATGGAGTTTTCTCATTATCAGGAGGCTCCCAAGAACGTTACTGAGGATATATTATATAAATTACATGGTATTAAAATATAATAATTTGAATGAACGAATTTTAAATTGGTAAAAAGTGAGTCAAAGAATTAGAATTAAATTAAAATCGTACGATTACAATCTTGTGGATAAATCAGCCGAAAAGATTGTAAAAACGGTAAAAACTACAGGTGCTGTGGTTAATGGACCCATACCGTTACCTACAAATAAAAAAATTTTTACAGTTCTTAAGTCGCCTTTTGTAAACAAAAAGGCAAGAGAACAGTTCCAGCTTAGCTCATATAAACGGTTGCTGGATATTTATTCAACCTCTTCAAAAACGGTTGATGCACTTATGAAACTTGAATTACCAAGTGGTGTTGAAGTTGAAATAAAAGTTTAATAATTAAATTACGCTGATGCGTTGAAAAAATTATAAAGAAAATGTCCGGATTAATTGGAAAAAAGATAGGAATGACCAGCATCTTTGATGAATCTGGTAAAAATATACCTTGTACGGTTATTGAAGCCGGACCGTGCATTGTTACCCAGATAAAAACAGAGGAAAAAGATGGCTACGAGGCTATTCAGTTAGCCTTTGATGAAAAACGAGAGGATAAAGTTAATAAACCCTTAAAAGGTCATTTTGCTAAAGCTAAAACTACGCCAAAAAATGTAATAGCCGAATTTACACGTTTTGAAAAAGGAAAAATTAAAGATTTTGGCGATGTCCTTAAAGCTGATGTTTTTATTGAAGGGGAATTTATTGACGTTCAAGGTATATCCAAAGGAAAAGGGTTTCAAGGTGTAGTTAAAAGGCACGGATTTCATGGTGTTGGAGACAAAACTCACGGGCAAAAAGATCGAGTCAGGGCACCGGGATCTTTAGGTGCCTCATCTGACCCGTCTAGAGTTTTTAAAGGAATGAAAATGGCTGGAAGAACAGGTGGGAATAGGGTTAAAATGATTAATCTTCAGATAATGAAGCTTATTCCCGAAAAAAATCTGGTTGTTGTTAAAGGATCAGTTCCTGGTCCAAATGGTTCATATTTAATACTTGAAAGATGGAGTTAACAGTTTATAATATTGAAGGAAATAAAACCGACAAAACAGTATCTTTAAATGATGATATTTTCGGTATAAAGCCTAATGAGCATGCTATCTATCTTGATGTAAGACATCATCTTGCAAATCGCAGGCAAGGAACACATAAAGTCAAAGGTAGAAGCCAAGTAAAAGGCAGTACGCGGAAATTACGCAGGCAAAAAGGCACGGGTATGGCACGTGTTGGAGATATCAAATCTCCGATATTTAGAGGTGGTGGAACTGTATTTGGCCCAAAACCAAAGGATTACAGTTTTAAACTTAACAAAAAAGTTAAAAGACTTGCCAGAAAATCTGCATTATCACAAAAAACTAATGATAATAATATGATTGTGATAGAGGATTTTTCATTGGAAGCTCCTAAAACCAAAGATTACTTGGAGATTTTAAAGAAATTCAATATTGATAGTAAAAAGTCGTTACTAGTTTTAGGGGAAAGTAATCAAAACATCTTTCTGTCTGCACGTAATTTACCTAATTCTAAGGTAGCACTAGCCTCTCAGCTTAACACCTATGAAATTTTAAATAGTCAGCAACTTGTGGTGGCTGAGAGCGCAGTAAAAGAAATTGAAAATACATTGGCAAAATAATATTATTAATTAATTGCTGAACAAAAGTTTAAAATTATAAAAAATGGATATCCTGATTAAACCATTAATTACCGAAAAGATGACAGCGGTGACCGAAAAATATCCTAACAGGTATGGTTTTGTGGTCAATAGAAAGGCAAATAAAAAACAAATAAAAAAGGCTGTAGAGGATATGTATGATGTTACCGTTGAATCGGTAAATACAATGAACTTTCTTGGTAAACGTAAAGTTCTTTACACAAAGACGGGCTTCAGAGATGGAAGGGCAAACAATTTTAAAAAAGCTATTGTTACAGTAGCCGAAGGAGAAACCATTGATTTTTACAGTAACATTTAATAGAAAAGCATACAATAATGGGTTTAAAAAAGTTTAAGCCAACTACACCAGGGCAAAGATATAAGATGATCAGTGATTTTGAGGAAATAACTACCTCCACTCCTGAAAAAAGTCTCCTGGTTGGCAAAAAAAGAACAGGTGGTCGGAATAAAGCTGGTAAAATGACCATGCGGTATATCGGTGGCGGACATAAAAAGAAATATCGTTTGATTGATTTCAAAAGAGATAAAGACGGTATTCCTGCTAAAGTTAAAACTATTGAATATGATCCGAACCGTTCAGCAAGAATCGCTTTGCTTAATTACGCTGATGGAGAAAAACGTTATATTATTGCTCCAAATGGTATCCAGGTTGGTCAAACTATATTGTCCGGAGAAAAAGCTTCTCCAGAGGTTGGCAACACTTTATTCTTGAAAAATATTCCACTTGGAAGCGTTATACATAATGTAGAATTAAAACCTGGTCAGGGAGCCAAAATGGCACGTAGTGCAGGCTCATATACTCAGCTTACCTCGCGCGAAGGCAAGTATGCGGTTTTGAGACTTCCTTCGGGTGAAAGCCGTATGGTTTTGGTTACATGTAAAGCCACAATAGGTAGTGTGTCCAATCCTGATCATATGCATATAATCTCTGGCAAAGCAGGACGCAATAGGTGGTTAGGACGCAGGCCACGTACAAGGGGGACAGTTATGAACCCTGTAGACCATCCAATGGGTGGTGGTGAAGGACGCAATAGTGGCGGTCTTCCACGCAGCAGAAAAGGCTTGCCCGCAAAAGGTTATAAAACAAGAAATAAAAAGAAACAGTCAAACAGATTGATTGTAGAAAGAAAGAAAAAGAAATAGATTTTGTCATCAATTTAAAATTGCCTAAAAATGAGCAGATCGCTTAAAAAAGGACCATACATTGATTATAAACTTGAAAGAAAAGTTTTGAAAATGGCCGGGAGTAAGAAAAAAACCGTTATTAAAACCTGGTCAAGAGCATCAATGATATCGCCTGATTTTGTCGGGCAAACAATTGCCGTGCATAATGGTAATAAATTCGTGCCTGTTTATATTACTGAAAATATGGTAGGCCATAAATTGGGTGAATTTGCTCCCACAAGAATTTTTAGGGGGCATGCAGGTAAAAAAGATAAAGCCAAAAAATAAACTTGCAAACATATATAAATAATGGGAATAAGAAAGCATTTAAGGGCTGAAAAACTTAAAGAAGAACGTAAATCAAAATCCTTTGCTAAGTTGAATAATTGCCCTACGTCGCCAAGAAGAATGAGATTAGTAGCCGACTTGATTAGAGGAAAAGATGTGGATCGTGCATTAAGTATTCTTAGGTTTACAAAGAAAGAGCCGGCAAGGCGGCTGGAAAAGTTATTATTGTCAGCCATTTCTAATTGGCAAAATAAAAATGAAGGCGCTAGGCTGGAAGACAGTGACTTGTACGTTAAAGCAATTAATGTTGATAGTGCAAGGATGCTGAAAAGAATCAGGCCTGCTCCTCAAGGTAGGGCTCATCGCATAAGAAAGAGATCGAATCATGTTACTCTTGTGCTTGACAGTAAAAAACCTATTGAACAGGAAGATGATAATCAAAAAGATAAATAACATTAAATAAAACTAATAATGGGTCAAAAAACTAATCCTATCGGTTTTAGATTAGGTATAATTAAAGGTTGGGACTCCAACTGGTATGGTGGAAAACATTACGGATCAAAGCTTATTGAAGACGATAAGATTCGTAAATATTTGCAGGTCCGCCTGTCTAAGGCTGGTGTTTCAAAGATTATTATCGAAAGAACATTGAAACTCATTACCGTTACAATTAATACCGCACGTCCAGGAATAATTATAGGTAAAGGAGGGCAAGAAGTTGATAAACTTAAAGAAGAGTTGAAGAAAATTACCCAAAAAGAAGTACAAATTAATATTTCCGAAATCAAAAGACCTGAAATGGATGCTGTTTTGGTTGCTTATAATATTGCTCGCCAGATAGAGGGGCGCATTTCTTTCAGAAGAGCAGTAAAAACAGCTATTTCTTCAACCATGCGTCTTGGTGCTGAAGGTATTAAGGTTAATGTTTCAGGTAGATTAGGCGGCGCTGAAATGGCACGTAGTGAAACATATAAAGAAGGTCGAATTCCTTTGCATACCTTAAGAGCCGATATAGATTATTCATGTGAAGAAGCTCATACAGCTTACGGTAGAATCGGAGTAAAAGTGTGGATATGTAAAGGTGAAATATTCGGTAAGAAAGAGCTTACGCCATTTGTTGAAGAACCTTTTAAAGGAAAAGGCCAGGGTAGTGGGCGTTTAAGAGGAAAAAAGAAAAAGTAACTGAATTTTGGAGTATTTTTATAAATAAATATAAAAAAAATAATATTGTAAGTAATGTTACAACCAAAGAAAACCAAGCATAGAAAACAACAAAAAGGCCGAATGAAAGGCAATACGAAACGCGGCGCTGAATTGGCACACGGTTCTTTTGGCATAAAGGCTTTACAAGCGTCTTGGGTGACAGGAAGACAATTAGAAGCAGCACGGCAGTCTATTACACGGCGAATGAGACGGGAAGGCCAACTTTGGATTCGTGTTTTTCCTGATAAACCAATTACAAAAAAACCCGCAGAGGTACGTATGGGTAAAGGAAAAGGTCAACCAGAACTTTACGTTGCGCGTGTTACACCGGGACGGATTTTATTTGAAGCTGAAGGTGTAAAATTAGAAACTGCAAGAGAGGCACTTAGACTCGGTTCACAAAAGCTACCAATTACAACAAAATTTGTTGTCCGTAGAGATTATGTTGAAGAATAATTTTTTAATTATAAAAGTTTTTGTATCTTTGCACCCTTTTTCAATGACTTTTTAAAATCTAAATTATTCTTTATTATTGTGACAATGTTTTAGAGGCAAATCGTTAAGTTTAAATAAAAAAGGAAAATACAAAAATTTAAAAATATATAATATAATGAAATCGAGTGTAATACGTGAAATGTCAACCAGTGAACTGAAGGAAAGACTTGAAGAGGATCAAAAACATCTGGTTAAATTAAAACTTAACCATGCTGTGTCACCACTGGAAAATCCTATGAAAATTCAGACGTATCGTAAAATAGTTGCCAGGATAAAAACGGAGCTTAAGAAAAGGGAAATAGAGGAATCTAAAAAAGAAACTGTAAAATAACATGGAAACCAGACCTAGGAGAAAAGAAAGAACAGGCATTGTTGAAAGCAATAAAATGCAAAAGTCAATTGTCGTAAAAGTTGTCCGGCAGGTAAAGCATCCTAAATACAGGAAATATGTAAAAAAGCATACCCGCTTCCAGGCTCATGACGAGAAAAATGAATGTAATGCCGGCGATAAGGTACGTATCCTGGAAACAAGACCACTAAGCAAGAATAAATGTTGGAGATTAGTTGAAATACTTGAGAGAGCAAAATAGATATAGAAATGATACAACAAGAATCAAGATTAACAGTTGCGGACAATAGTGGTGCTAAAGAAGTATTATGTGTTAGGGTACTGGGTGGCACCAAAAACAGGTATGCTAATATCGGCGACAAGATCGTTGTAACAGTAAAAAATGCATTACCTTCCGGAAATATAAAAAAAGGTACAGTGTCAAAAGCTGTAGTAGTTAGAACAAAAAATTCTGTCAGAAGGGCTGATGGATCATATATACGCTTTGATAATAATGCTGTCGTTTTACTTACAGCTACCGAAGAAATGCGTGGAACACGAATTTTCGGTCCAGTGGCAAGGGAATTACGCGAGAAGCAGTTTATGAGAATAGTATCATTAGCACCTGAAGTACTTTAATTGAAAATTATTGATTATGCAGTCAAAAATACATATAAAAAAAGGGGATAACGTTAAAATAATTGCCGGTAATGATCGTGGTAAAGAAGGAAGAGTACTAAACGTTGATATTAAAAATAAACGGGCAATTGTTGAAGGAATAAACATTATTTCAAAACATTCGAAACCCGATCAGGCTAATCCACAGGGTGGTATAGTAAAAAAAGAAGCGCCAATTGACATTTCAAAATTAATGCTTATTGATGCTCAGGGTAACCCAACAAAAATTGGTCGTAAAAGAGATGAAGCAACAGGCAAACTTGTACGTTATTCTAAAAAGTCAGGGGAGGTAATTTAGTGATGACATATAAACCAAGACTTAGAGAAAAATACGTTAATGAAATTATTCCAAAACTAATGGAAGAATTTCAGTATAAGAATGTAATGGAAGTACCCAAATTGGTTAAAATTTGTCTTAATCAAGGGGTTGGAGAAGCTATTGCAGATAAAAAACTGATTGAAGCCGCTGCAGAAGAAATGTCACTTGTGGCAGGACAAAAAGCTGTTCCAACAGTTTCCAAAAAGGACATTTCCAATTTTAAGGTCAGAAGAGGTATGCCTATAGGTTGTAGGTTAACACTTAGGCGTGAGCGTATGTATGAGTTTTTGGACAGGCTAATATCTGTTTCCATTCCAAGGGTTAGGGATTTTAGAGGCGTGAATGAAAAAGGTTTCGATGGTAGGGGAAATTTTGCAATGGGTGTTTCAGAACAAATAATATTCCCTGAAATCAATATCGATAAAGTAGACAAAATTATGGGAATGGATATTATTTTTGTAACAACTGCCAAAACAGATAAAGAAGCTTATGCTTTACTTAGAGAATTTGGTTTTCCATTTAGGAACGTTAAAAGTTAATTTTTAGATATGGCTAAAGAATCAATAAAAGCACGCGAAAGAAAAAGAGCACGTCTTGTAAAAAAATATGAAAAGAAAAGAGCAGAACTGATAGCAGCGGGAGATTATGTTGGGTTGCAAAAAATACCCAAAAATGCATCCCCTGTACGTAAACACAACAGATGTCAAATTACAGGACGACCAAAAGGTTATATGCGTCAGTTTGGAATTTCTCGAATCAATTTCAGAGAAATGGCTCATAAAGGACTTATCCCCGGAGTAAAAAAAGCAAGTTGGTAAAAAGAGTTTTGTTTAAAAATATTTATTTGAGTAAAAAATGACTACGGATCCAATAGCAGATTATCTTACAAGAATTAGGAATGCCATTAATAGCGATCAAAGAATCGTTGAAATTCCTGCATCAAACTTAAAAAAGGGAATTACTAAGATTCTTTATGAAAAAGGGTATATTCTTAATTATAAATTTGTTGATGACAACAAACAAGGAATTATAAAAATAGCTTTAAAATATCATCCGGTTACCAAGCTTCCGGCTATAAATAAACTGGAAAGAGTTAGTAGACCAAGTATAAGAAGATACTGTGGCCATGATAATTTGCCACGAGTTTTGAATGGGCTTGGAATTGCTATATTATCTACATCAAAAGGTTTAATGACTGATAAGGAAGCAAAAAAACTGAAAGCCGGTGGGGAAATTATTTGTTATATAAGTTAATAAAAAATTAAGAGGATATAATTATGTCACGTATTGGAAGTTGGCCAATAGCAATTCCTGATAACGTCAAGGTAGCCGTTAAAGATAACAATATTGTTGAAGTTAACGGTCCTAAAGGAGAATTAAGGCAAGCAGTACACCCGGAGATAAAAATAAAAGTTGAGGACGGTATAATCTATTTTGAACGTAATTCAAATCATAAAAGATTTAAGGCACTGCATGGTTTGTACAGGGCACTTGTCAATAATATGATAAAAGGAGTTTCTGAAGGTTATAAGGCTACACTTGAGCTTGTAGGAATTGGTTTTAAAGCACAGAATAATGGCCAATTACTTGAACTTGCGCTAGGTCATTCTCATTCTATATTTTTTGAAATACCCGAAGAAATAAAGGTGGAAACATCCACTGAAAGAGGTAAAAATCCGAAAATTATACTTGAAGGCATTGACAAACAACTGTTAGGACAAGTAGTAGCTAAAATTCGTTCATTAAGGAAACCCGATCCTTATAAAGGAAAAGGAATTATTTTTGAAGGCGAAAATATACGTAGAAAATCAGGAAAAGCAGCAGCAGCTGCTAAATAATCCGTTGAACGTTTTAAACACTTGTAAAAAATGGCAACACAAAAAGATAAAAGACGTTTGAGAATCAAACATCGAGTTAGAAAGAAAATTAGAGGCACTAAAGATAAACCCAGGCTGTGTGTGTATAGGAGCAATAAGCAAATTTATGCTCAAATAATTGATGATAATGAAGGTAAAACATTAGTGTCAGCATCCTCTTTGGCTAAAAACGCTAAAGAACAAGAAGACGATAAGAAGACCAAAGCAGAAATTGCAAAAAAAGTTGGTCAAAATGTAGCGGAAAAATCCAAAGAAGCCGGAATTGAACAGGTAGTTTTTGACCGCAATGGATATTTATATCATGGTAGAATAAAATCTTTGGCCGAAGGTGCCAGAGATGGAGGTTTAAATTTTTAGTATATTATGACACACGTTAACGTACAAAAGATCAAATCAAGCGAAATTGAATTTAAAGATCGGTTGGTTGCAATAAAACGGGTTACTAAAGTTAATAAAGGTGGCCGTACTTTTAGTTTTTCTGCTATAGTGGTAGTTGGAAACGAAAAGGGGGTTGTTGGACAAGGTCTGGGAAAAGCCCGAGAAGTTACAACAGCAATCAGTAAAGGAATTGATGATGCGAAAAAAAATCTTGTTCAGGTACCGGTTCATAATGGTACAATACCCCATAGCCAGGATGGTAAGTATAGTGGAGCATATGTCCTTATAAAGCCTGCAGCACACGGAACAGGGGTGATTGCCGGAGGAGCCATGCGCGCTGTAATGGAAAGTGTCGGAATTACTGATGTTTTAGCTAAATCAAAAGGGTCTTCAAATCCACATAACGTCGCTAAAGCAACAATTGATGCATTAAGTAGACTTAGAGATCCTCTTACCGTTGCACAACAACGTGGTATATCCGTGCAAAAGGTATTTAATGGTTGATTTTTTCAAAGACTTTTATTTTATTTATCAGTTATAAAATTGTTTTGAAAATTATACCAATAAAATAAATTAAAAGTAAATAGAGAAGGAAAATTGCTTATAGTAAAACCTAATAACTATAAAATTAGGTCCTTAAATATAAAAATATGAAAAAGTATAAAATTACGCAGGTAAGAAGTTTAATCGACAGGCCCAAAAAACAAAAAAGAACAATGCGGGCATTGGGTTTGACAAAAATTGATCGTCACGTAATTGTTGAAGCAACGCCACAAATAGAAGGAATGATTGATAAGGTCAAACATCTTATTACTTTAGAGGAAGTTAAATAAAGAAGCAAATTAATAAAACGCATAATACGTAATGGACTTAAGTAATTTAAAACCAGCTAAGGGAACAAATAAAAGCCGTAAGAGAATAGGGCGCGGTGAAGGATCGGGACATGGAGATACTGCTACAAGAGGACATAAAGGAGCAAAGTCCCGCTCAGGATATCGTCGTAAATTTGGCTATGAAGGTGGACAAATGCCACTTTACAGACGCATACCAAAGTATGGATTTAAAAATCCTAATAGAGTTGAATATACCGGTGTAAATTTGGATTCATTACAAAATTTAGCCGAAAAAAAAGGTGTTACTGAAATTAGTCCTGATGTTCTTTATGAAAATGGACTGGCAGGACGCAAAGATTTAATAAAAATTTTAGGACGTGGAGAGCTCAAAACTAAACTTGATATTACAGCCCATGCATTTTCGGCTGCAGCTATCAAATCAATAGAAGAAAATGGTGGTAAAATAAATAAGGTTCAATAAAGCTAATGAAACGATTTATCCAAACATTAAAAAATATTTATCGTATTGAGGACTTACGAATCAGAATTATAAATACTCTTGGTTTTATTCTGATTTACCGGTTAGGCTCTTATGTTGTATTACCTGGGGTTGATCCAGCTATGTTGGAGGAGTTACAAGCCCAAACACAGGAAGGTTTATTGGGTTTGCTTAACATGTTTTCCGGGGGAGCTTTTTCAAATGCATCGATTTTTGCATTAGGAATAATGCCCTATATTAGTGCTTCGATTGTTGTTCAGTTATTAGGAGTGGCTGTGCCATATTTTCAAAAACTTCAAAAAGAAGGAGAGAGCGGAAGAAAAAAGATTAACCAGATTACACGTTATTTGACAGTAATAATAACAGGAGCTCAAGCGCCTGCATATTTGGCTAATTTGGTTTCTCAATTGCCACCGGAAGCCATATCACCTTTTGATCCAATGGCTACATCCCCGACAACATATTTCATGATTTCATCAGTAATTATTCTAGTGTCAGGGACTATGTTTGTAATGTGGCTGGGTGAAAGAATTACCGAGAAAGGAATTGGTAATGGTATATCATTACTTATTATGATTGGCATTATTGCACAATTGCCATTTGCTTTATTTGCCGAGTTTATTGCAAGAATGGAAGAGCAGGGAGGAGGTCTTGTTGTATTCCTGGCTGAAATTGTTGTTTTAATGAGCGTAATAGTTTTGGCCATATTGTTAGTACAAGGCACAAGGAGGATACCGGTCCAATTTGCCAAGAGAGTTGTTGGAAACAAACAGTATGGAGGTGTAAGACAATATATACCTTTAAAGGTTAATTCAGCAGGGGTTATGCCTATTATATTTGCACAGGCTATAATGTTTGTGCCAATAACGTTAGTAGGATTTGCAGATTCTGAAGCACTTGGTGGTTTTGCTGCCGCATTTTCTGACTTTCATGGATTATGGTATAATGTTGTGTTTGCAACTTTAATTATTCTGTTTACATATTTTTACACTGCCATTACTGTTAACCCAAATCAGATGGCTGAAGATATGAAAAAGAATGGTGGGTTTATCCCTGGAGTTAAACCTGGAAAGAAAACCGCAGAATTTATTGATAATGTTATGTCCAAAATAACCTTACCAGGGTCACTGTTTTTGGCTTTTGTTGCCGTGATGCCAGCTATTGTTAGTCAATTTGGAGTTACAGGGCAGTTTGCACAGTTCTTTGGTGGCACATCATTGCTAATCATGGTAGGTGTTATTCTGGATACTTTGCAACAAATTGAAAGTCATTTGTTAATGCGGCATTATGACGGACTTACTAAGTCAGGCAGAATAAAAGGTAGAAAATCTATGGGAATGACAGGGTAAATCTATGAATAGATGATTCATTATAAGTCTAAAGAAGAAATAGAGTTAATACGGGAAAGTTCTTTACTTGTTTCAAAAACGCTGGCAGAAGTAGCTAAGCATATAAGACCCGGAATAAAAACTATAGAGCTTGATAAGATAGCTGAAACGTTTATCCGTGATCATAATGCTGTTCCAGGATTTAAAGGTTATCAGGGATTTCCTGCAACACTATGTATTTCACCAAATGAGGTTATTGTACATGGAATCCCCGGAGAAAGAGAGTTGGTTGAAGGGGATATAGTTGCAATTGATTGTGGAGTTCTCAAAAATGGGTTTTATGGAGATAGTTCTTATACCTTTGTCATAGGAGATATAGATGCACGGATAAAAAAGTTACTGAAAATAACATACAGGTGCTTGTTTGAAGGTATAAACAAAGCTGTGGAAGGTAATACAATTGGTGATATTTCAGCAACTATACAGGGCATTGCTGAAAATGCCGGCTTCTCTGTTGTAAGAGATCTCGTTGGCCATGGCCTTGGAAAAAAACTTCATGAACCACCAGAAGTGCCGAATTTTGGGAAAGATGGTAAAGGGATAAAGTTGCAAAATGGACTTGTAATCGCCATTGAACCGATGATCAACCTGGGAAGAAGAAATATAGTACAGGAAAAAGATAAATGGACAATACGAACTGCTGACAGGAAGCAATCGGGACATTATGAACATACTATTGCTGTCAATGGTGATAAGGTTGACATTTTATCAACATTTGATTATATTGAAGAATCGTTAAAAAACAATATAAATAACTTAGTCATTATTAAATAAGTAATAAATTATTTATGGCAAAACAACCACCCATAGAGCAAGATGGAACTGTTGTGGAATCTTTGGGTAATGCAATATTCCGTGTTGAATTGGAAAATGGTCATGTTATAACGGCTCATATTTCTGGAAAGATGCGAATGCATTATATTAAAATTTTACCAGGAGATAAAGTTAAGGTTGAAATGTCACCCTATGATTTGACAAAGGGGAGAATAACCTTTCGTTATAAATAAATTATTTATTATATCTAATGATTTAACCAACTATTTTAAAAGAGAAATAATTTTATATCCGATCTTGTGAAAAATATAATTAGTGAGTATAATACTGACTAAAAATTATAAAAAAAATATAAAAAAACAGTAATAAAATGAAGCCCTCATTAACAAAACGTTCACAAAAGATAATGAACTTAGCGAAGCGATCTCGTGACCGAAGGGAACAATATTACATGAGGGTTCCATTGGAATAGAATTAATGAAGTTCAAACAGCCAAGGATGTAAATTGCTGTTAATCAATTTAATAACTATAAAATATACAAATGAAACCCTCATTCACAAAATGTTCACAAAAGATAATGAATATTACATGAGGGTTCCATCGGAATAGAATTAATGAAGTTCAAACATGCAA
>Ga0207421_10002931_pt1 | contig 20761 bp, 2 predicted proteins | sample SodLakKL_010_SED_4_FD_187542 | JGI IMG/M metagenome (GOLD analysis project Ga0207421, IMG submission 187542) | Alkaline sediment microbial communities from Lake Tanatar, Kulunda Steppe, Russia - 8KL_010_SED (SPAdes) (version 2) | ecosystem: Environmental > Aquatic > Non-marine Saline and...
TTCCGATACGGAGGTTATGTCTGATTTCGACATGACTGGAGACGGTTACGATGATGTGAACAACCTGTTGAGTGTATACGTCGAGGACCCTGAACCTGGTGCATATGAAGTAAGGGTTAAAGGTCATGATATACCGGAATATGCCAATCCGAATATAGATGAACCGAATCAGGATTTCGCATTGGCAGTCCAGAATTCGTTCGTAACTGAAGATGGTATGTTCTCTATGGACAGAGGAAGATATGCTAAGGAAGATACAGTAGATTTCAGTGTCATCGATGAAGATATGACGGATCAAGACACAGTTGACATCGAGGTAAGATCTTTTGATGAAGAAGGATATACTATTGACGAGTTATTGAATTTCACATTAAGAGGAGAGCAGACAGGGATAGTAACAGGAGAATTAGACATAGGTCCAGATTATGAGCACGATTATGACGGTCTTTATGTAGAACATGGTGGTGAAATCGAAGCTACCTATTACGATGAATCGATGGAAGAAGACAAGTATGCTTTTGCAGATATTGATGGAGTGCCTCCAGAACCTGCTAGCTATGTAGAAGTGGACTGGTACGACGAGTTAGTAGATACAGCAGATAATCTAATCACGTGGAATCTTTCAGAAGATGATGGTGGTGAGTATTTCGAAGGTTACCGCATATACAGAGCAGAAGCAGAAGATGGAGATGAACCAGATGAAGACGATTGGGAATATTTGGATACTGTTGCTACGGGTGAAGACGAGTATCTAGATGAAGACGCTGGTGAGTACGATTACACGAGATACTGGTATGAAGTTGCAGCTGTAGACGATGTAGGCAATGAAGAGAAGACCGGTTATCCGGATATAGAGCCGGCAACAGTAAGAGTAGATATGCCCGAGGGTAGTGAGACATGGACAGCAGGAGAAGAAGAAACGATAGAATGGTATGCAGCAACAGGCGGTTTCGATTCAGAACTGACTTTGGATTACAGTACAGATGCAGGAGAGTCCTGGGAGTCCATCATGGTGGAGGAAGATGTTGATCAAGGAGAAGGAAGCTATGATTGGACAGTTGATGAAGATATAGAAGGAACGAATCACGAGTCTATGATACGAGCGGCGATAGAAGATGATGAATATCCAACTACATCTGGACTCTTGTCTGGATTAGATCAAAGAGAGGACAATACGCAGAGTGAGAGACCAGTAGCAGTGATAGATGATTGGTTAGGATTCGGTGACGACTGGGTAGATATACTCGAAGACGAGTTGGCAGACGAATTTGAGGTCGAACACATCCACTCAGACGATGCGTTAGAGGACATCGTAGACTACGAATCTTACTTCGTACACAGCTTAGATAGTGACAATGAAGACGAGTGGTTCGAAGAGACCGACGGAATAGGTACGGTATATACTGCTAACATCCACGATGTGGAAACTTTAAGTCAGCGTTCCGATGTGATAGACGATCCGGATTCGGTTACTTTGAATATAAACTTGGCTCACTGGACGATCGATGACATGCATCCGATACTCGAGGACGTAGCTGAAGTCGGAGATAGGATACCGATGCATACTAGCGATTGGGAAGATGGAGCATCCTTCACAGATACAGCAGCAGATGTATTCGCTGAAGCAGACGACGGTGACAACGCATTCGGTGTCTGCGATGACAGACAGGACGTCCTTACCACAGCTATAGGCTTCGATTCCGTATTACCAGGAACTGAGACTGATTATGCCAGACAGATAGCCGCTAACTCAGTAGAATATGTGGCCGAAGATATCGAACACGAACCCCCATCGCAAGTGTGTGAGATAGAATATTTGACCGCGAGGGAGACAATAAAGCTTGAATGGGAGCGACCTGACGAGAGATTCTCCGACAGAGATATAACACATTACAACGTGTACAGAAATGACGAGTTGATAGCAGAGCCTGAAGACGAGATGTACATAGACACAGACGTAGATAATTGGGAATATTATGAATACAATGTATCGGCAGTGAATCCAGAAGGAGAAGGGGATAGATCGCCTTCAGTTACCGTGCAGCCAACGCCTCCGTTTGATACGAGTGATGAATTCGTATTGACAGAATATGAAACGCCGGAGTTTTACTCGATAGATTCCCCACAAGATGGAGATACCTATTATATGAACACCACAGAAAAGATCGAGTGGGAGATAGAAGAAGGTGACGGAGAACTAACCTCACTAGAGCTCGGGTACAGCTTTGACGGTGGAGAAACGTGGTACTTCTATGATGAGATCGAAGACCCTGATGAAGAGGGAGAGTACGACGATTGGGAATTGCCGAATTACATCACCGACGAAGCATTGATCAGCTTCGATGTTGAAGACGAATACGAACTGTACGCTGATGAACTCAGTGGAGAATTTGAGATCATAGCAGCCGAACCGCCTGAGAACTTAGAGGTCGACCACGTATCTCTCGAAGAGGAGAAGTTATTCTACGATGATCTCTCCGATGGAGAGTCTGAAGAAGGCTACGAGACTGGAGAAGACCCCGAAGGTGTTAATGAATGGGAAGTAAGAGATCATGGAGCTAGTGTTGGAGATTATTCATGGGACTTTGGAGACGTAGGTTACGAGGAAGTTGATGACGCTGGACTAAGTTGGTTTAGAACACCTGAGATAGATATACTAGATAACTCAACTTGGAGTGAACTTTCATTCGAGCATTGGAGAGACTTTGACTGGAGATACGACGGTGGTAACATGAGGATTTCCACAGATTACGGAGATACATGGGACTTGATCGAGCCGGAAGAGGGCTATCCAGACACGATATCGGACGAGTTCGACAATCCGTTAGCAGGCGAAGAAGGCTGGACGAAGGCAGAGTCGTGGGAAGAAGTCACCTTTGATCTTGATGATTACATAGGAGAGACAGTACAGTTCGAATGGAGAGCAGGAGTGGACTCCTGGGATCCAGAAGGAAGTCAAGGTTGGAGAATAGACGATATTGAGGTCAGAGCAGACCCGCTTTATGAAGGCGAGCAACGGCATGGAGACAATAGATTGACATGGGACGCTTCACCAGATGATGGTGCCGGAGAAGATACAGTTTTCGAATACAATATCTACAGATCAGATACTGAAGAGGCAGAGAATGAAGACGAACTCGAAGAACATATAGCCTCTGTAGAAGCGGACGGTTCAGATGAATACCACTACTTTGACAGAGGAGCGGGAACTGAAGATGGCAAGACGTGGTATTACCATGTAAGAGCTGGAACAGAAGATAACAGGTCTACTGTCTACGATCCTGAGGATAACAATGATAATCCAAATAACGGTCTCATGGATTCCGGTACCGAGGACGAAGACGTAGGTTACGCATTCGACATAGAACCAGGAGATGATTCACTATGGTTCCCATTGGACGATCCGTCAAATCTTAACTACATCGCGCCGAACGAGGCGGACGACTTTGTCGCTGGAGCTACCTGGTATGATGATACCTGGTACGGTGCCTCATTTGATGGCGAGTTCTGGACGATCTGTGAAGAGACCGGTGATATGGAACATATTGGATCGACTCCTGCGGAATTCAACGGCCTAGCCTTTGACGACGCTACAGATACCATGTACGCATCTTGTGGAGATGCACTTTGGGAAGTAGATCCTGAAACTGGAGATGCAGAAGAAATAGGTGACCACGAAATAGGTTTCACGATGATAACTATAGCTTCTGATGGCCAAGGCAACCTTTATGGAACTACCGTAGATTTCGATGTAGATGCGGATCTGTATGAGATTGATCCAGATACTGGTGAAGCGGAAAGTATAGGTGATACAGACCTACCTCTGGTGTTTGCGCAGGATATGGCATACGATAAAGATGAAGACGTCCTTTACCACGCGGCATACTTTGAAGCTGAGGATTCAGGACTTTACGAACTATGTACAGATACGGGTGAGCCAACCCACATAGGAGACTTCCCTGCTGATGAAGAGATAGCCGGATTTGCGATACCCACTCTACCAGTAGAGGATGTGCAGGCAGAGAGTTGGTCAGTAACAGAGCAAGAGCCTTTAGCGCCATATCCACCAGCGGATGAGGAGCCAGAAGAGGACTCGGCGATTTCGCCACAGCAACACGAGGCTACCGAATTGAGTTTTGAGGCAGGACACGGTTGCATGGAAACAGAGATGGACGTTTCGTTCTACGATGGAGAGACAGAAGAGGAAATAGGAACGGATACAGTATATGCGAACGAGAGAGCCAGTATCGAATGGGATGAGCTATCCCAGGGTGAATACTCGTGGTACGTAGAGATCGATGACGGGGACTATCTGCTGACGGAAGAGTTCACCTTTGAGGTGGACAATTATGATCCTGAAGTCGACATCTTCCAACCGGAAGATGGAGACATCTACGGCGACAGCGATGTGACAGTTGCCTGGGATGGTTACGACGAGTGGTCTGGAATAGACTACTACGAAGTTAGACTTAGAGATCACATAGAATGGACGGAGGTTCCAGGCGAATATGATGGTGTAGAGCTAGAAGATGTGCCGGACGACGATCACATAGTAGATGTGAGAGCCACTGATAGCGCTGGAAATCAAGCAGAAGACACTGTAGAATTCACGGTTAACACTGCAGCACCATCAGTAGAGATAGTCAGGCCGCAACACCATGATGCGTTTGTAGAAGACGAAGTGAAGGTTGAGTGGAACGGTTATGACGAGCACATCGATATTGATTATTACGAGGTACGAGTAGAGGACGAGTCATGGACAAACGTAGGTCTGAGTGAGGATTCCATAGTTGATGGCTTAGAAGAGGGCGAGAACTTGATACAGGTAAGAGGTACTGATGTAGCGGGCAACCAATACGTAGATGCTGTTGAAGTTTTCTATGGTACTGCACCTCCTGATGTGAATACAACTTCACCCGAGGAAGGTGCAGTATTTGACGATGGAGAAGTAACTGTTGAATGGGAAGCTGAAGGTAATATATCTGATGTAACTAAAACGGAGATTAAGTTGAATGATTATGGCTGGATAGATTACGAAACTGAGGAAGCAGGGATCGTTTATGATGAGGGAGAAAAAATATGGGAAGAATCACACGATGGCACAGCTCATAGTGTATATGAATCAGATGGTGTGGTATACAGCGGTTTGGGTGATGATACAGTGATTGCTTATGATGCTGAAGATCAAGAGGTCATTTGGCAGCATGAACACCACGATGGAAGAGTACGAACGGTAGTTGAGGAAGATGGAGTAGTTTACAGCGCTTCGGCTGATGATACAGTCGTTGCAGCAGACGCTACAGATGGAAGCTTTATCTGGCAGCACGAGGAGCACGATGACGACGCTAGAGGATTGGATGTACTGGATGGAATAGTATACAGCGGTTCCACCGATTATACTGTGATAGCCTACGATTCTGATACAGAAGAAAAACTTTGGCGGCACGAACATCATGACGATTCGATATGGACAGTTACGGAATACGAGGGAGTTGTTTATAGTGGTGCTAATGATGATACAGTTGTAGCGGTAGATGCTGAGAACGGTGATTTGATATGGCAGCACGAGGAGCACGATGCTACGGTCAGAGGATTGGATGTACAGGATGAAATAGTGTACAGCGGTTCCTTAGACGATACAGTGATTGCTTATGACTCTGAGGAAGAAAGAAAACTATGGCAACACGAACATCATGACAGTACAGTAAATTCTGTATACGAATCAGATGGATTGGTCTTCAGCGGATCGATGGATGATACTGTTATAGCTTATGACTCTGAGGAAGAAAGAAAACTATGGCAACACCAATATCATGACGGTACAGTAAATTCTGTATACGAATCAGACGGTGTAGTATACAGTGGATCTTTTGATCTTGATCATACAGTCGTTGCTGCTGGGTCTGGAGTTGAACCACGTATAACGCTTTATGAATTCTCACATAACTTCACTGATTTACCGGATGGTGAACACACTGTTTATGTGAGAGCAACTGATGAAGCCGGCAATAGACACACAGAGATGGTCAACTTCACGATAGACACACCGGAAGCGACGTTGGACATAATAGAACCAGAAGACGGTATAGAGAATCTGACCTACGAGGAAGAATTCACCATCGAAGGCCAGACCGATGTCGATGCATCTGTCTACATAGACGGTGAAGAGGTAGTAGTAGACGATGATGGCTACTTCGAATACACGATGATGTTGGACGAAGGCATCAACGTCTTCGACGTTAAGGCAGAACATCCAGACGGTGACGTAGCAGAGACAGAAGTAAACGCGCTCTATCTCCCACAGATACCAGAGATGCTGGATGATATCGATGATCTAGAGGACGAAATCGACGATAATAGAGATGCGATAGATGATCTTGAAGATGTGACTGATCAACTTGAAATAGATATATCTGATCTTGAAGACGAACTCCACGCTGAAGTCAATAGACTCGAAGATGCATTGGATGATAACGTGACTGCGCTTGAAGACGCTATAGAAGAGAACAGGACCGATCTCATAGACATCATAGACGACAACGTAACCTACCTAGAAGGTGAACTAGAAGATGTAGAAGATGACATCGACGATCTATGGACTGAGATCGATGATATCAATACTACAATAGGTGAGATGAAGGACGATATAAGTGAGAACAGGGATGACATCGACGAACTCTTCAATGTAACGGATGAACTAGGAATAGACATAAGCGATCTTGAAGACGAACTCCACGCTGAAGTCGATACACTCGAAGATGCATTGGATGATAACGTGACCGCGCTTGAAGACGCTATAGAAGAGAACAGGACCGATTTCATAGACATCATAGATGATAACATTACGGATATAGAGGACGAACTGGATGAAATACATGACGAGATCGATTTGATATATTCAGAGATAGACATGATCTATGACCAGATGGACATGATTGAGGATCAGATAGATGATTTAGATGATGATATCGATGATCTTCAGGTACAAATAGATGATCTAGAAGATGACTTAGACGATGCTGTAGATGATCTAGAAGACCAGATAGATGCTTTGGAAAACGACTTAGACGATGCTGTAGATGATCTAGAGGATCAGATAGATGCTTTGGAAAATGACTTAGACGATGCTGTAGATGATCTAGAGAGCCAAATAGATGGTCTAGAGGATGAGCTAGATGATGCGGTAGACGATCTAGAATCTCAGATAGATGCTTTGGAAAATGACTTAGACGATGCTGTAGATGATCTAGAGGATCAGATAGATGCTTTGGAAGATGCTATAGACGACTTGGAGGACTACGTAGATTCAGAGATAAGTGATAGGTTAGAGGACTACTTGACAGAGACAGAGATAGAGAATTTACTGACAGACTATATCACGGGTGATGAACTTGATGATCTGTTGGCGGATTATCTGACGTACTCAGAGATAGAGCTTCTAGTTCAAGATATGTTGGAAGAAGATGGTTACGTGACTCACGATGAGTTAACGAATGAAATAGATGACTATCTCACTGAGGAAGAGATACGGGACTTGGAGCTGGAATACATAACCAGTAGTGAACTAGAGGCAGCACTAGAAGACAAATTGACAGAGCCGGAGATAGAAGTCTTAGTGGATGACAAGCTAGAGGAAGAAGGCTTAGTAACACATGATGGGTTGACTAATGAACTAGAGGACTATCTAACTGAGGAAGAGATACGGGACTTGGAGCTGGAATACATAACTAGTGGTGAGCTTGAGGCAGCACTAGAAGACAAATTAACAGAGGCGGAGATAGACGGATTGATGTCAGAGTTAGAGGAAGATCAGGATGACGATATAAGCATGGCTCGGAACTTGGGAATCGTCGGCATGATACTAGCCATACTTGCACTGGTAATCACTGGCTTTGCTGTGGTCATGAAGAAAAAAGGTGGAGAGTCACAAGAGAAACACGATTCACAGAACACTCCAACCCTGAGTAAAAAATCAGAGTAAACGAAGAGACTACAGTTATACAAGCAAAAACCAAAACCCTTTCCCCTTATATTATTAAATAAAATTAAGAGGTGAAGATAATGACGATCAATGATATTGAAAAAATAATGTTAATAGATAGAGACATGGATTTCTTAGAACAGGCGAAAAAAACTATTGAATCTGAAAATAAGGATGTCGAAGTTTTAACAACAACCTCTATAGAAAGATCAATAGTTGAGCTAGAAGAACACAAGTTACAAGTCATAATATCTAGCTACAATATCGGAGAAAAAGATGGTCTAGAGTTATTGAGAAAGCTTAGGAAAGAAAAATGGTCAAATTTACCATTCATTCTTTTGATAGACGGAGAAAACGATACAGTGATGTTAAAAGCTTTACAACTTGGAGCAAATAGGGTTTTTCTAAAAAGAGAGAATGAAGTTTTGTCTTGTCAAATTCTGAGCGAAATTGTAAGACAAGAACTGTTGAATCATAAGATGAGAAAAGAACTTGAACACCTTAGAAAAAGAAGCCCCAACATTATAATGTTTTGATTAAGAAGTAAAAAATTCGAACATTTTTTTACGGGCAAATAGGCGTTGATTCCCCGTCCCCGACATACTATTCTAAATTGGATTCAAGAGTCAATCTTTGATTTTATAGGACTCCGTCATTCTCTTTTTCGAAAATCATCAATTCCCTACGGTTTGCGAGTTGTGAGAAATCCCTTTTGATTCCTTATCACACTTCTCGATCCAAAGTTCCATACCTATATCTTCAAACATCTTTCGAGATTTCTTGATCTGGTTTCTCCATTTTTTCTTTTCCCTCATATCTTTCCAAAGCAAGGCAAATTGAAATATCAATTTAGCTAGGTCTATCTTGTGACCGATCTCTTTTAATATTTTTCTACCTTTTTTGAATTCCATCTTGGATTTATTCCACTCCTTAAAATGTCTATATACTATACCGAGAGTACGATGACAGATTCCTTTTTCCGCCTTTGCGCCGATCTCCTCCGATATTTCTAACGCTTCTTCTGCCATTTTTTGAGCCTCTTTTTTATCCTCCTTGACCAGAATTTCAGACAAGTCCAACAATCCGTGGATCATGGCATTTTTATTTTCTATCTCTCTACAGAGCTCTATAGACTTTTCATAATATGATTTCGATTTTTCGATCTGATTTATATATTTATAATAACTGCCCATATTCAAATATCCCAATGATAAACCGTACTTAAAATTTTTATTTTCACTCAATTTAAGACTATTTTTATAATGTTTTTTTGCCTTTTCTAATTCACCTTTAATGAGATAGTAGTTCCCAAGATTGTTTAATGATATATTTTTGCCTCTCTCATCGTCTATCTCCTTCACAATCTCATAACTTTTTTCATAATGGCAGTAGGCTTTTTCTAGCCTCCCCTTTTTAATATATAAATTACCTATATTGTTTAAAGCTGTAGACATATGACTCTTATCACCTATTTTTTTGAATATCTTCAAACTCTTTTCAAAGTTTTCTAAAGCCTCATTTACTTGTCCAATGTTCAGATAAACGTTCGCTATGCTGACTAAAGAAGAAGCTTGCCCTTGGATATTTTCTGTTTCCTCTCTGATCGCTAGACCTTTTTCAAGATATTTTAATGATAGATGATATCTGTCCTTATGATAATTGATGATACCTAAGGCATGATAAATATCAGCAAGTTCTTTCTTATTTTTACGATCCTTCCCGATGATCTTTAGAGCTTCTTTTATGTTTTTTTCAGCCGATTCGTAAAGACCTTTCTTCATACAAGTCCAGCCTTTTAAATATTGGATACGACAGGTTTCTATATTAACTTCCTCATCCTCCTCCAACCCCATATTGAGATAATCTAGAGATTTATCAAAAAACCCTTTTTTATTATAAATCATTGCGATTTTCCTGTAAATCTTTGAGATATATCTATCATCCAATTTTTCATCAAGCATTTTCTCGTAAAAATTTAACGCCTCATCGTATCTACCTATAGTTTTGTGTATGTCTGCTAGATTCTCTAAGGTTATTGCTCTCTCTTCAGGATCAATCTGGCATTCCTTAGATAGATCTATCGCTCTCTTATATATCTCTATTGCATCTTCGTGGGCATATATCTCTTTAGCTTTTTCACCTGCTTTTAGATAGTAATTGAAAGCTTCAGAGTATTCTTCAGCTTTCTCGTAATGATAACCTATATTAAAATAATAATCATCTAAGTTTTCACTATATATGTTTTCGATATTTTCAGCAACGGTTTTGTGCATATTTTTTCTTAGCGATTCAGGGATGTTTTCGTAAACTGTCATATGAACTAGACCATGGTCAAAGTGAAAGACATCTTCATTGGGTTCGGATTGCCATAAACCGATTCCTGTAAGAATATCGGTGCTTTCAAGAAGGTCAAAACCGTCAATGCCGGTTATTGAATGTAGTAACGAAAACTGGATATCTTCTCCTATAACGCTTCCAATTCTAAGAACTTTTAGATCGTCTTTATTCAATCTTTTTATCCTTCTCTCGATGATCTCGTTTACTACACTAGGGATATTGATCTCATCTTTTTCCGTTGGATATCTTTCTTTATCTGGATCAATTATCTCTTCTACCAACAGCTCTTTGACCAACTCTTCGCAAAAAAGGGGATTACCCTCTGATGTTTCATGTATCAGAGATACAAAGTCATCCGGGATATTTTCCTTTTCAATAATCATTCTTATGATATTTTTCGTAGCTTTAAATTCAAAGGGTTTTACTTTCAATTCCTCAACAAGATTTTTTCTCCTCATCCTCTGTATTACGTCTTCAACGAAACCATCGCTCCTGATATCTTCGGGTCTATAAGCCCCTAACAATAATACTGGTGCGTCTTCTAAATTTTCAGTTAAGTAGTAAAATAGCATTAGTGATGCCCGATCTATCCATTGAAAATCATCTATGAATATAACCATCGCTTGTTTTTCTGCCATAGATCTTATATTTTCTAAAGTAGCAGAAAAAATCAAATCTCGATTGTTTTCTCTTTTTCCGGCGGACATTTTACGTTTTCCTTTTTCCTTGATAGCCTTATCGGAAAACTCTAAGGGCATATGTTCTTCGTCATCTAAATAGGGTTTGAAAGCTTCTTCAAAGGAAAGATATGGTCTAGAAAAGTTATGGTATCCTTTACCCACTAAAAAGTTTAGATCTTCAGATTGAACGATTCTTTTAAATTCATAGACTAATTTAGTTTTTCCAACTCCAGCATTTCCTTTAATCAATATCGTTGAAGATCTGTCTTTTTTTACCTCTTCTAAAGACTCATTAAGGTATCGTTTCTCTTTCTCCCTGCCCACGAAATCCTCATCTTCACTTATCTTTTTTGAGGTTAGATTTATCGTATTCGAGTCATCAATTTTGTTTAGAGCCGATATTAGCGGGTTTTGGCTTTCAATGTGTGAATTTATATTTTGAAGTTTTATAGTTTCTTGTGATGATCCGGTATTAACTGTTATCTTTTTATCTACAATCTCCTCTCGAAGCTCTTCCGCTTTTTTGTGTCCTTTAGAAGTCAGAGAGTAAACTTTTCTACGCCTTTTTAAACCTTTGACTCGACTTATATTCTCCTCAACCAAATTTTTATCGATCAAGTCCTTTATTATCTCGCTTATCCGGCTTCTAGAAAGATCAACAGAATCTGCAATTCCGTTCTGACAGAGATCATATGGAACTTCTTTCATATCTTTTAAATTGTCTAGAGATCTTTCTCCTTCTAAATGTAGTAAAACTCTATATCTTCCTTTAGCAGCTTGCATTGCAACTGATAGGGGCGATTTGTATTATTAAAAACTTCCTATCGCATTCCCACATGTGGTAGTGAAACTTAAATAACTACACCTACAAGTCCAACTCGCACAAATGCGAGGCATATAAATGTTAGAAAATAAACCAAGCAGAACGTTTTCAGTGTTAGTGATTGTAGTTGTTCTAGTCACCGGTACAGTTTTTCCGGTGATGATCGGAGCTATGGCCGAAACGGAATCATTCGAAAGTCATTCCTCAGACGAAACGATAGTACTGGTGAAGGAAGATGATGAAGATAAATTGGAGTATATAAATGAGTATGGTGAGATCATAGACCATTACGGCGAAAATATATTATTGGAAATCCCTCGACAAGATATTAGTGAATTAAGGAGAGAATACGAGGTCGATGGTCTAGAGTCAAGCAATCAAATCAACATTAAGGGCCACACCTTCGATACGACAGAAGGTTTTTGTGATCTAGATACAGACTTGAAGATAGAGGGATACGAATCTGAAAATGAAGGGATATATATAGTAGACATGATAGGACCGGTAAACCCAGAATGGAAAGAACAGTTAGAAGATTTAGGTGTAGATGTATTGAACTATCAACCGAATTATGCCTATGAAGTCGTTATGGATCCTGATATAGCAGAGATGGTAGAGAATTTTGACTTTGTAGATTGGGTAGGACCCTATCAACCGGAATTTAAAATCCACCCTGCGGTGGATGATGCTCTTGAAAAGGAGATGCCTTTTACGGTAAGATTGAGACCGGGTTTTGAAGACACTACTTTAAATCAGATAGATACAAAACTTGACGTTGTCAGTCATGAAGATCTTAAGGAAGACGGACTTCGGTTAACTGTGAACATTGATTCGTTGAATAAAATCGAAAGTCTAGCGATGGATAACGATGTCTACTACATTTCACCATATGTAGAACCGGAACTTCATGGAGAGATGGACATACAACAGTTAGGCGGAGGGATGTGGTTCATGGACGACGAGTACGAAACAAGAACTGATCTAGATCCAGAACCTCCTGAGGGAGATCCTCAAGAACCTTACAGGAAACATGGAGACTACGGAGCTTACATAAATCAGCTTGGACATTATGGTGATGATATCACGGTTGCTGTGGCCGACTCAGGCGTAGGTGATGGTTCTACGGGTGATGCAGGTGTAGAAGACTTTACAGGGAGGATAATAGATGGATACGGTTTTGGTGAAGAAAACGATTGGCAGGACGGATTGGGTCACGGCACCCAAGTCACTGGATTTATTGCAGGAGATACTTATCATGGAACAGGAGAAACATGGGATGATTTTGAAGATGGAGACATGGAATATTACATGGGCCAAGGTCTAGCTTCTGAATCTGAAATTTTTGCTACAAAAATATTCGATGATGGAGGAAATTTCTTACCGACTGAGTATTATCCTATAATTGAAGAACCGGCACAAAGATCTGACGCATATATACATGGTAATTCCTGGGGTGCAGGGACCATGGGAGAATACAGTGATTCTGATGAGATATTTGATCAGGGAGTGAGAGATGCAGATAGAGATACGGATGAAAATGAAGAAATGGTCGTGACTGTTTCTGCGGGAAATGATGGTGGACGAGGTGGTTACGAACAGGAGACAGGCAGTCCTGGAAATGCTAAGAATGTGATAACGGTAGGGGGAAACCAACCATATAATCCTGGTTTAGGATACGAAAATCCGCATAATATGGCAGACTTCAGCTCAAGAGGATGGACCGAGGACAACCGTATCAAACCTGATATAGTAGCTCCTTCCGAAAGCGTTCTCTCACAAAATACTCCGTTGGATGAGGGCGACTATGTTGCTGTAGATGGGACTTCTTTCGGTAATCCTCTTGCAGCAGGAGCCGCGAGTATAGTTGTGGAATGGTATGAAGACAATTATGATGAAAAGCCTAGTCCCGCCATGGTGAGAGCTATATTGATAAATACAGCAAACGAGTTGGATCCTGAGATTGGAGATACAAGAGGTCATGTCCCGAATGAAGATGAAGGATGGGGTGTGCCCGATCTTTCTAAGCTCGAGCATCCAGAAAAGGAGCATATGGATTTCTTATTTGAAGATCAGGAATCACTATTGACAACCGGTGAAGTCAACGAATATGAAGTTAGCTATCCAGACGATGAAGAACCATTGAAAATCACACTTGCATGGACTGATGAACATGCAGTGGAGGGCGATAGTGCTGGTGGATCACCGACTTTGAAGAACAATCTTGATTTAGAGGTGGAATCACCCGACGGGAAGATATATAGAGGTAATGCCTTCAATGAAACTGGTGGAGCAGAGAGTGACAACGGCTTTTCATATGCTGATACCGAAGTGATGGAAGTTTTTGATCACAGTGAGGACGGATGGGACGACGCTAATAATGTCCAAAATGTTTTCATACCTCCCGAAGAAATAGAAACTGGTAGTTATTCAATTAGAGTTAAGGGTACGAATATTCCAGCCGACTCCAACAATGATGGAGAAGCAAATCAGGATTATGCATTGAGTGTTTACAACTCACCTTCAAAGCACATACCAGAAAAAGACGGAGAGATAATCTTTGATGAAAACGAATATGCAGGCGATGATTACGTAAATATAACTTTGATCGATGCTATTTTACAGGATGAGGAAACTCACGATATAGATGTCTCTAGTCTAGATTCTGAAGGGAGTGAAATAGAAAACGTCACAGTTACGTTATATGAGGATGAAGAGAACCCTGGTACGTTCAAAGGATCACTGCAATTGACCGAGGATGAAGAAGGAGAAGGATTATTCGTACAGCATGACGGGGAGATAAAGGGCTGGTACTGGGATGAAGACCCCGGTCATCCAGACGATTTGGAAGAAATAGATGAAAATAGACTTGGAACTAATTCTAAGATCACTGAGACGAGAGATGTTGGGGTTTCTGAAATAAATCAACCTTCTGAACGCGTAAATGCTGAAGAATCTCATCCTGTAGAGGTTACCGTGGAAAATTATGGCACCTTCGATGAACCTAGTGTTCCAGTAGAAACGACGATAGCTACAGAAAAACAATTGTTGTATGAGGATTTCGATGGAGAGATACCCGATGACTGGGAGATCGACTCTACTGCTTCTGAAACTTGGGAGTGGGATGAAACTTTTGGCGGCACACCGATGGCTAGTGTTGACGAGGCACCAAGTGAAAATCAGGATGAGTGGTTGATCACACCAACATTTGATGCGAGTGAAGCGGAAGAAACACATCTTTATTTGGATCAATCAATATCTGTTACTACATGGGAATCTTCAGCTGAAGTATCGATAAGTACGGACGGTGGAGATAGTTGGGAAGAAATAGATTCCTATACAAGCGATGCAGGTGAGAAGGAATATGATATTTCCGAGTGGGCAGATGGCGAAGAAGAAGTTCAACTAGCGTTCATATTTGAGAGTAATACACACGATGGCTGGGTCACTGACGGATATGACCTCTTCGAGGTTGAAGTCGATTACATAGGAGAGGTTTATTCAGATGAGATGACAGTAGATATAGATTCAGACGATTACGAGACAGTGACTTTCGATGAATGGAAACCTTCAACTGAAGCGGTTTATTACATGAATTCCACCACCTCACTTGAAGAGGACGATGACCCAACTAATGATTACGAAACACAGACTATTACTGTTGAAAATATAAATGATGTAGGTGTAACTGAAATTATAGATCCACCAGAGATAGTAAGTAGTGATGAAACTTATCCTGTTGAAGTAGAAGTTGAAAACTTTGGAACCTTTGATGAAACTGAAATACCTGTAGAAGTTTTGATAGAGGGAAACTCTGTTGATGTCACCGGTGAAGAAGAAATATCCTTATTCTATGAGGATTTCGATGAAGAGATACCCGACGATTGGGAGATTAACGATACCGCTTCTACAACCTGGGAGTGGGACGAAACATCCGATGATATACCGATGGCTAGTATCGACGAAGAATCTAACGAAAACCAGGATGAGTGGTTGATAACACCAAAATTTGATGCGAGTGAAGCACAGGAAACAATTCTCTATCTGGATCAGTCTGTTATGATCGACAACGGATGGAACACAGTGTCTTCAGCTGAAGTATCGATAAGTACGGACGGTGGAGATAGTTGGGAAGAAATAGATACCTATTCAAGCGATGCAGGTGAGAAGGAATATGATATTTCCGAGTGGGCAGATGGCGAAGAAGAAGTTCAACTAGCGTTCATATTTGATAGTGACATACACAGTGAGTGGGTGAGCGATGGTTATGATCTCTTCGAGGTCGAGGTTTATTACTTGGGAGATGACGACTATTCAGACGAAACTACCATAGATCTTTACGCAGGTGAGAATAAGAGCGTATCTTTTGATGATTGGACTCCTTCTGATGACAGTGAATTTTTAATGAACGCTACCACTTCTCTAGATGATGACGATGATCCGACCAATGACTACACCACTCAAACGATGGAACTTTCAGATGTACTTGATGTTGGCGTTACAGAGATACATTCACCTGAGGGATCATATCTCTTCGACACGATGATAGACGTAGAAGCGGAAGTAGAGAACTTTGGAGAGCTTGATATAGATGATGTTCCAGTCGAAGCTACTATCGAAGAGATGGTAAAATTATTGGATGAAGATTTCGAAGATGAGATTCCGGATGAATGGACGATCGATAATACGACGGATGGTTCTGCAACTTGGCATCATGATGAAAGCTGGGATGGGACCAATATGGCCAAGATTCAGGACTGTGCGGACACATCACAGGAAGAGTGGCTTATCTCACCGGAGTTCGATGCTTCAGAAGCTTTCGATACGTTCCTCGAGATAAATCATGAATTCTATAATGGAATTTGGGGTGACAGTTTTGGTGAATTGAAGATAAGTTCAGACGCTGGTGAGAATTGGGAAACAATTGACAAAATGGATGATTCAGATTCTGAGACTGAGGAACTTGTATATGACATATCTGACCGTGTAGAAGGTGAAGAAGAAATACAAATAGCTTTAGTATTCAACGCTGAAGATCATGGATCGACTTATAGTCACGATTACTGGGACATCTACGACATTTCTGTTACTTATAAGGAAGATGCAGAATATATCGACGATATCACAACAGATATCGATTCAGAGAGCAAAATCAATGTGACCTTCGAGGATTGGGAACCTGATAACGTGGGTGAATACAAAGTAAATGTGACGACTTTATTAGAACATGATGCTGATCCAAGCAACGACTATGAAACTCAATTTGTAGAGATATTAGAAAGGGAGCATGACATCGGTGTTGATGATATATTGACTCCTAAAAGTTTGACATGGAACGAGACACAAACAGTAACATCTAATATCACCAATTATGGGGATTATCATGAAACCGATATACCGATCGAAGCCAATGCTCAGCGAATCTTAGGAATTAGAGAAGATTTCTCAGGAGATTTTCCACCAAAGGGATGGGAAACAGATGATTGGATTCAATCCTATTCAAATGAGGCTGGAGGGGAAGCTCCGGAGGCTGAACTCTATTGGGAAAACATAGAAGATGATTATTCGTATCTTAAGAGCGAACCAGTGGACACTAACGATACTGAAGAATTGACCCTGGAGTTCAAATCACATATTGATCACTACGAGGAGTATTTCAGTGCAAGAGTGTTGGTCAGATCAGACCTTGATGAAGATTGGAGTGATGTTTCTCCATGGAACAATCCAGTCTTTGGAGATATAGAGGCAGATGAATATGAGGTCAACATAACAGAATATATCGGAGAAGAAACTCAGCTGAAGTTTGAGTTTGAAGGTGATGCATGGAACATAAATCACTGGTATATCGATGACATTAGAGCAGACTACATAGAAGATGGCTATGAATACGAGGATGAGATAGAGATAGACTTAGATATGGGTGAAACAAAAACTACCGAATTTGAAGATTGGAATCCGTCAACACCAGGAGATTACGTTTTCAATGTGACTGCTCAACATCCTGATGAATCTCATCCTGAGAATTCTTCTTTCGAGAAGGACATATACGTTGAAGAAGTAATATACGATTTAGAAGCAACCTCTATAAATAGGCCGATTGAACCGGTCTTCAACTATGAAGAAGAAGTCATAGGTACAGTAACCAACGTCGGAAATAGAGATATTACTGAGGAAACCGTAGTTAACATGGATATCAAACCTGTGCATCGAAACATGCCGATAAACGAGGAGTTCTCTGACGGTTTACCGGATGGTTGGACAATAGAGGATAGAGACGGAAATGACAACACATGGGAATGGGATGAGGAAGATGAATTGATGAAAGTCACCTCTGCAAACGAACACGAAAACGACGTATTATGGACTGAAGTTGCTGACTGCTCTATAGAAGATATCGGAGAAGACCATAGACTAGAACTAGAATTCCTCTCAACTTATCAAGGTACAAATGATAGAGACCTACTAATTTCTACTGATGGGGGAGAAACTTACAGAAGGATCGGAAGAGATATAGGAGAAGGCGAGATGACTCATGATATTACAGATATAGCTCTAGACGAAGAAGAAGTTATGATCGGTTGGGAATTCTATTCAGAGGAACCTGAAGAGGAAGATTATTGGAAGATAGACGATGTAAAGATATCACACGAATACACTACTGAGGAGTATTTCTCAAGTGCTACGTTCGACGATTTGAATGTGAGTGAGGAAAAGCAGTTATCCTTTGAGAATTGGGATCCTGAGTATTATCCTAGTGAATATATCCTCACAATGACAACCGACCACGAGGAAGATGAGAATTTAGAAAACGTTGAAATAGTCGAAAGATTAAAGGTCGAAGAGCATGCTCCACCAGAACCTCCAATAGATCCTAATCCTGAAGACGGCGAAGAAGATGTCACCCATTCACCTGTTTTAGATGTATTGGTAACAGATCCAAACGACCATCATATGGATGTAACATTCTATCTTTTTGACGAAGATGGAGATGAGATAGCTAATGAAACTGATAAGAATGTTGACTCAGGGGAAAGAGCGGAAGTTCAGTTCCTGATGATCGATGTTGATTCCACTTTTACATGGCATGTAGAGGCTGATGATGGTATTGAATCTACTAGCTCCCAAACCTGGGAATTCCACACATATGAACCTGAGGGGATGTGGAAAACCACTACTGCTGACATAAATACTGAGTCACCGGGTCAGGTAGAAAATATTGAAGTCGATTGGGACAACGATATCTGGAGCGTAACAGGTAATGAAGTGAGCTGGGACGCTTCCCCGGATGATGGTGCAGGGAATGATGATACCGAATACTATTCCATATATAGAGCTGAAGACGAAGAAGGTCCGTGGGACGAGACCACAAAGATTGGTACAGTCGAAGCTGATGGATCTGAAAATTATAGCTATTTTGATGAAGGAATGGCAGATGATGGTGAACAATGGAGCTACGTGGTGAGAGCAGTGGATAGAGTCGGAAATATGGATATGAATGAAGAGTCTGTATCTGAGATGCCTCTTCCAGATGTAACCGATCCAAATCCGATCGATGGTGAAGAGGTTGAGGAACTCGAGCAGACATTGTCTGTTGATATAACTACTCCTAACCACATAGAGGAGATGATGGAAGTTAGATTCTATGACGGAAGAACTCACGAATTGATAGCTAGAGAAGACGGGGTAGATGAAAATCCTGTTGAAGTAACATGGGAACTAGAAGAAAGTGACATGGGCGAGGACCATTACTGGTTCGTTGTGGGAGGCTACGAGGATTACGATGTAAGTAAAATGAGTCCAGAGAGTCTCTTCGAAAAAGAAATAGGAACTACCTCAGATGAGGATATACAAGTTGCAGTTATCGATGAGGAAAATTACCATAACGGTGAAATTGAGAATAAACTAGAAGACTATCTTCCTAGTGAATACACAGTCGACACTCTAGAGTCCTACGAAGTAATCGAAAATATGGATGAATATGATGAATTTGTTATCCAGCGCTTTGGAAGTGATTCTTTAGCTGAGGATTTCTTAGATTCTCTCGAAGATGACCAAGGAGTAGTTTATCTTGACTCGCATCAAGGAGCAACGGCTGAGGGTTATTCCGACGGGATCTACAGACTTCACAATGTGCGTAACGATCCAGAATTTAGAAACTCTGAAGGAGGGGATACCGATCCCCCGACTACTATGAATATATTGGAGGACCATCCAATTTTTGATAAGGTAGGTGAAGCAGGAGAAGATATAACTCTGTTCGATGGAATGAACAATTGGGGATCATGGTTCGATGATTACAGTGGAGATTTGCTTGCCGAAGTTGATTATGGTGGCGGATTTAGTGGACCAGGGGTAGGAGTTAGTCAAGACGATTCAGAGATACTATTACCAGCGAAAGGAATAGACGTATTTGGTGAAGCCGACGATGAGGGCTGGACAGAGGAAGCTAACCAACTATTGGCGAATTCTGTTGAATTCGTTGCAGGTCAGGCAGAATACGAACCCGAGGGATGGCATTTCCATCTTCTAAACACTGTTGATCCAGTCGCTGATGCAGGAGAAGACATCGAAGCCGATCAGGGCGATATGATAACTTTAGACGGCACCGATTCATATAATCCACCTTCGGAAAATGGAGGTATAGATGCGTATGAGTGGACCATAGAGGATCCGACAGGAGATGTAACAGAATTGCAGGGTGCGTTAGTAGAGTATACATTAGAATACGCCTTAGAGTACGAAGTGACTTTGACAGTATACGATGAGGAAGGAAATCAAGACGAAGATACAATCCAGATTTACGCAGTAGATACCGAAGATCCTATTGCCGATGCAGGAGAGGATATCGAAGCATATCAAGGTGAGAGCGTCACATTAGATGGGAGCGGATCGACTGACAACGTAGGGATCGACGAATACGAGTGGACAATCGATAAACCAACG
>Ga0207421_10002932_pt1 | contig 20761 bp, 18 predicted proteins | sample SodLakKL_010_SED_4_FD_187542 | JGI IMG/M metagenome (GOLD analysis project Ga0207421, IMG submission 187542) | Alkaline sediment microbial communities from Lake Tanatar, Kulunda Steppe, Russia - 8KL_010_SED (SPAdes) (version 2) | ecosystem: Environmental > Aquatic > Non-marine Saline and...
AATTATATTACGCTTTGAATCAAGTTGAGTGTTTAACGGTTTTGATTAACTCTTCCTACGTCGCTCAGACAGTTTACGCCCAGTTTGCCGAACCCCCGGACCCTGGCTATTCGTCCGCAGGTGCTGAATAGTTACTTTAACATTAATATTCTCATCAGGAGCATTCACCAGAAATGAGTCAGCAAAACCAGGGCAACCTGGAAAATCTGCACCGGATCCAGGCAGGCGAAAAGACCGTATACCTGCTGGGCACAGCTCACGTTTCCCAGCAGAGCGTAGATGACGTTCAGCAGGCTGTAGAACAGATCCGTCCGGACACCATCTGCGTTGAACTCTGTTCTTCCAGGTATCAGACCCTGGTGCACCCAGATGTATGGAAAAATACCGACATCTACCAGGTGATCAAGGAAAACAAGGCTCTTTTCCTGCTGGCCCAGTTGGGACTCAGCGCTTTTTACCGGAAAATGGGGCAAAAGCTCGGAGTCAAGCCCGGAGCGGAAATGCTTGAGGGGGTAAGGCAGGCTGAAAGGACCGGGGCAGAGCTTGTACTGGCAGACAGGGATGTGAACATAACCCTGAAAAGGGTCTGGGGCTCTTTGTCCATGTGGGGCAAATTCAAGCTTTTAATGCAGCTTCTGGCGGGAATGGCCTTTCCCGGAGACATCAAAAAAGAAGACATTGAAAAACTCAAAAACAAGGATCAGCTGCAGGTGGTCATGGATGAGTTTTCCAGGTCCTTTCCCCAGATTCAGAAATCACTCATTGACGAACGCGATCAGTACCTGGCCCACAAGATAGCCGAAAGTCCGGGAAAAAACATCCTGGTAATAGTCGGCGCAGGCCACATTCCCGGCATTACCCGCTACCTGGACCAGGATATCGACATCGCCCCCCTTACTGAAATGCCCGGAAAGGCTGTGTGGCCGACCATCCTCAAGTGGGGTATTCCCCTGGTAATTATCGGCCTGCTGGTTTTTGGCTTTGTTACCCAGGGGGCGCAGCATTCTGTGCAGTCCATATATATCTGGATCCTGGTCAACGGGCTGTGTTCCGCCCTTGCTGTCAGCCTGGCCCTGGCCCATCCCTACACCATAATTGCCGCATTTGTGGCTGCACCCCTCACCAGCCTCAACCCCACCATGGCCGCCGGGTGGATAGCCGGCCTGGTGCAGGCCTGGGTCAAGAAGCCGCTGGTCTCGGACCTGGAACACCTGCCCAAGGCCTTTACTTCCGTCAAGGCCTTCTGGATGAACCCGGTATGCAGGATCCTCCTTGTAGTGGTCCTGGCCAACCAGGGCAGCGTCCTGGGAACCTTTGTGGCCGGCACCTGGATCTTTACCAGGGTGTTTTAGGGTACAGAAGCATTATCTAGTTTTCATCCAGAAAGAAAGACTTTCCGGATGAAAACTATCTGAGCATCTCTCTCAGGCCGTCCAGGACTTCCTGCAGGCTGTCCACTGCCTCGCGCAGTCCTTCGCGGAACTCGGGCAAAATCCTGTCCTCACGGTCTTCACGGACAGGCAGTTCTTCATCGGTCTCCACCACCGGAGCCACTGCAGGCAGTTCTCCCACCAAAGCGTCAATGGAGTCCTCCAGGTTCTGGTGCATTACCACCTGCTCCGAATCAGCCAGGATTATCCTTCGAAGCTCCGGAAAATCCAGGGTATCGGGCTTCAAGAATACCGGTTCGGCATAAAGCAGAGCATCTCCTACAGGTATGACCAGCAGGATGCCTCTGGAGACCTCTGAACCCACCTGCCCCCAGAGGGTGAACTGCTCGGATATAACAGCATCATTATCAATACGGGCCTCCACCTGATTGGGCCCATCCACGTGCCTTCCAGATGGAAAGTTGTACAGCACCATTTCCCCCAGGTTTTCACCATCGCTTCTGGCGGCCAGCCAGCCCACCAGATTGTGTCTGTTTACAGGTGTAAAGGGCTGGATGAGCAGAAACTCTTCTTTTTCTTCCCCTGGAAGCCTGGCAACAATATAGTATGGCTGCAAAACCTCGGTTTGTCCGAAAGAATGCTGGACCGGCACTGACCACTGATCCTCCTTGTTGTAAAAAACCACCGGATCCTGCATATGGTATTCCAGAAGTTTCTGACTCTGAACAGTAAACAGGTCCAGAGGATAGCGGATATGATCCCTCAGATATTCCGGCATTTCCTCCAGGGGCTTGAAAAGGTCCGGGAAAACAGCATCATAGGTCTGCACCACTGGATCGTCCGGATCTGATATGTAGTAATCCATATGACCGTGGTAGGCATCAGCCACAGTCTTGACGCTGTTGCGCATGTAGTTGAAAGCTCTCTGCCATGGGGCTGAATAGGGATACCTGGAGGTAACGGTGTAAGCATCCTGAATCCAGTAAACCTTGCCATCGGCCACCACGCTGTAGGCTTCACGGTCTCTCTGCAGGAAAGGAGTCAGCACGGAAAAACGCTCCGGAATGGTGCGCCGGTACTGGATAAGGCTTTCCCGGGTTACCTCGTTGGAAATGAGGATATTGATATCGCTGAATTTCCAGGCATATATGAGCCGGCGGAAAAATGAATCCAGCTTTACCCCGCCTTCTCCCTCGTAATGAGTGTAAACCGGGCCTTCAGGGCCGGGATAGTTGAATTCCTGCATGCGGCTGCGCACTATTAGATAGTCCAGGCTCTTGAGTCCGTAATATATTTCCGGACGCTTAAGTTCCACCTGCCCGGTGGGTGGCACATCGCGGATAAAAAAGCCCGGTCTTCCTCCGGACTCCACCTCCGTCACCGGGGTCATGGCCACGCCGTAGCCGTGAGTGAACTGCAGCCTGCGGTTCACCCAGCGCTGGGCTTCACTGGGCAGCTTGTCCGCGGACAGCTCGCGGGTGGCCAGCATGACCTGCCTCAGCTCATCATCTACCATGTAGCGATCGGTGTGCACCTGCAGGAAATCATAGTAAAGCCGGAAAAACTGGATCTGGTTGTAGCTTTGAAGCAGAGGACCTTCATCCCACAGTCGGACATTGCGCACCGTGCCCTCATTATCCTCTATGGTCTGGCGATCCATTTCACCTCTGGCAGGATGGCGCTGGGAAACAATATTGTCCAGACCATAGGCCTGTCTGGTAAAATTAATATTGTGCTCCAGGTAATCGCGTTCCCGGGCCAGCTCGCTGGGCTCCACCATGAAACGCTGCACCACTCCGGGCAGAAGGTGAACCAGCACGATATTCAGGCCGAACCAGGCTGCCAGGGCCACGACCATGAGCTGCCTGCCCCGGTAGAAGGGTGCTGCAGCCAGCACTCCGGCAGCAGCCAGGGCCACAATGGTCATAATCGCCAGGCCGGGCCGCAGCACCTTGTCTTCGGTAAACCCTATGCCGTAGACAGCCCCCATGCTGGAATTGAGCAGGTCATAACGGCCCAGCCAGTGCCCCAGGGCCATGAGCACAAGGACCCCTGCTCCCAGAATGGCCAGGTGGGTCCTGACCCTGCCGGTGAAGCTGAACTGTTCTCCGCGCAAAAGACTGTTCAGAAAATAGTATGCCCCAACGATCAGCAAAACGAATATCACTGCCACCAGCAGCCAGGAGCGGACAAAGTCCAGCATGGGCATGGAAAAGACATAAAATCCCAGGTCGTTGCCGAAAATGGGATCAGACTCTTCAAAGGGTACCTGATGCAAGAACATGAGTGCCTTTTCCCACTGCGAGGCAAAGGACCTGGCCAGTACAACCGCCCCCAGTCCGGCGATACTGACAGCCCCCCAGAAAACCAGGGTACGGGCCTTGTAATAAAGCTGCATGGGAACATTCTGGTTTATCAGGCGCAGGCTGAGGATATTTTTGTGGGCCAGGTAGATATTGGGCAGGGCCAGAGCCAGAAAAACCGCCGCCCCTAAAAAGAACAGGCCCACGCTGGTATACAGAATTTTGAGGATTATCTGCTCATAACCCAGACTGCTGAACCACAGCCAGTCGGTGTAGAAGGACTGGGCCCAGCCGATCCCCGACAGGACAAGAATAAAGGCCACCACAGCCAGGCCCACTTTGGCCAGCTTGTATATCCTGGAAAAATCCACGTCTTCCAGCCTGAACTGCGGACCCTGCCACCTGGGATCATTGGGGCCGAACATATTGGACATCTGATATACCTCTACGACATCTGTTAAGAAGTTGAAAAATTATTCAGCACACTCTATCTATATTTTAACGCGGGCCATGCCCGCAACCCAAGCGAAAAAGTTGCCCCTGGCCACTTAACTGTCCGTACTTACGCTTATCGTCGGGGTCGGGGTCGAAGTCAGAATCAAATCCGCTAAACACAGTCAAGTAGGAGGCTGCCCGGTATTTTCGATACCGATCCCGACCCCGATACCGACCCCGATAAGATTCGGCTGCAAAAACAAGGACGGAACAGTCCCAGTGCTCAGCGCCTAGATCATAAAACTGTACTGGTTGCGCACATGCACGATTCTATGTGCTGCGGTGAAAGCGCATCCCAGCAGAAAGAGGCTGATTCCGATCCAGAGCAGGGCCTCTGCCGTACCCGGCACAATCATGATCAAAAAGGCCCAGACCAGCATATACACCACCCTGACAGCCCTGGTCATGAGCCCCACATCGCAGTCCAGGCCTGAGGCTTCAGCCCTGGCCTTTATATAGCTTATGAGGTACATGCTAATAAGGGCCAGGAAAAACAAAATGGTTGCTTCCAGTATCCAGCGCCCGTCCAGCCAGAAAAGCACCCAGAAACCCATGAGAAAAAACGTGTCGCTGATGCGGTCCAGGGTTGAATCCAGAAATCCGCCGAAGGAAGTCTTAAGACCGGTATCCCTGGCCAGCAGGCCGTCGGCGCTGTCAGCTATACCTGCCAGGGCTATGAGTAAAAACCCCCAGAAGGCATGTGCCGAAAATCCCAAGGGGACCATAACGGCGAATATCAGCCCGGCAAAGGTCACCCGGTTGGGGGTGAAGCCTCTGTTTTTAATAAAGGGCAAGACAGCATTTTCCAATGCGCGATAATACAGCCTGCCCAGGCTGCTGTCTCTCAATGACATCCCGGCAACCTCCTCTTGTGCAACCACTTGAAACGAAAACCAAACTGTCCGGAAACGAAGAATGAACACTTTGTAACCTCGAGTTATTTTTTTTACAAGCTTTACATATCCGCCCCCTGTACATAGAAGTAACGGACATACCACCCGGATATTGTCAACTATTGCCGCGGGCAGAGATAGAGGCAGTTACTTATGAAAAAACAAAACGACTTTAAAAACTTTTTTCACGCCGGGATCATGGACCACCTCGAGGATCTGATCAGGCTCGCCCTGCAGGAAGATGGACAGGATCTGACCTCAATGGCCGTATTCAGTCCAGGAGACAAATGCCGGGCTGTCATTAAGGCCAAACAGAAGACCATTGTGGCTGGACTTCCCCTGGTCCGGATCATACTGGACAAGATAGCCGGGGAGGGCAGGCCTGGCTTTCTGGTGCAGGAAGGAGACCTTGTGGACCCCAACACCCCGGTGGCGAGCATCAGGGGCGGCACATGTAAAATCCTTCAGGCTGAGCGGATAATTCTAAACTTCATGGCCAGGCTTTCGGGGATCGCCAACCTTACCCGGGCCTACACCCAAAAAATCGAAGATACTGATGTCAGACTCCTGGATACCAGGAAAACCACCCCCGGACACCGCTACCTGGAAAAGTACGCCGTACGCCTGGGGGGAGGCATGAACCACCGCATGGACCTGGAAGAAATGCTCATGCTCAAGGACAACCATATCGACCAGGCCGGAAGCATAGAACAGGCTGTGCAGACCCTTCGCAACACTTACCACCCATGCCCCCCAATAGAAGTGGAGTGCCGCAGAATTGATGACGTCCTCGAGGCGGTCAGGGCGGGATCCGATAGAATCATGCTGGACAACATGGGTATGGATGAAATAAGACACTCACTTAAAATAACCAGGCAGTCCGGGGTGGAAAGCGAGATCAGCGGAGGTGTAAATCTGGACAATATACGTGATCTGGCCCTTATGGGTCCCACATTCATATCCGTGGGCGCCCTGACCCACTCGGCCGTCGCCGCGGATTACAGCATGGGCATGGAAATTTGACTGTCCATCACACAAAGATATATGCCCTGACCAAAAGCTAAACAAGATGCACATGCAAAAAGTCGGAAAATGAATAATCTAGGAATCAATTACGCGTCTTCGCGTGACATAACTCTTTGTTTTTACTGACCTCTGACTTCTGACCTCTGACGTCTGTGACTGAAAAAATGACTTTTTGCAGTCACATCAAACAAGGACTGATTATATGTCGGATACTACTCTGGAAACCCGGGTACTGATCATCGGTTCCGGTATAGCCGGCTGTACCGCGGCCCTTCATCTGGCACGCCAGGGGCGTGAGGTCCTGCTGGTATGCTCCGGTTCCTCCATGGATGACGGCAATTCCGCACTTGCCCAGGGAGGAATAGCCTACAAGGCTCCTGAAGACACCCCTGATCTCATGGAAAAAGACATTCTGACGGCTGGGTGGAATTACAATCACCTCCAGGCGGTTCGCTACCTTTGCCTCAGAGGCCCGGAACTGGTTCAAAAAATCCTTATCCAGGATCTGCAGGTGCCCTTTGACAGTCTGGACGGTTCTTTTCATCTTACCCGTGAAGGAGGGCACAGCCTGGCCAGGGTCCTGCACTGCGCCGACTATACCGGCCGGGCCATAATGGACGCCTATGTCCAGGCCGTAAAAAAGGAACCCAACATAAAGGTGCTGACCGGGCATACCGCTGTTGACCTGCTAACCACCCATCACCACTGCACCCGCCAGGAAATAAGGTACAGTCTGAACAACCGGTGCATGGGGGCTTATGTCCTGGAGCAGGCCACCGGCAGTGTTCTCAAGGTCCTGGCGGACTACACCATCCTGGCCTCGGGGGGAATGGGCCAGATCTATCTAAATACCACCAACTGCAGGCTTTCCCTGGGCTCAGCCGTTTCCATGGGCCACCGGGCCGGGGCCAGAATGATGAACCTGGAGTTCATCCAGTTCCACCCCACGGCCCTTTTTCATCGCGGCCCGCGCAAATTCCTCATAACCGAAGCCCTTCGCGGCGAGGGCGCGGTCCTGGTCAACGCCCGGGGAGAACCCTTCATGCACAGGTATGACTCCAGAAAGGACCTGGCTCCCAGGGATATCGTCACCAGGGCCATCGTGGATGAAATGCTCGCCACTCATGAAGATATGGTCTTTCTGGATGCTGCAACGCACATCCAGAACCCGGACAAAAGGTTTCCCACCATTCACAAGAAATGTCTGGAACTGGGCATCGACATACGCGACCAGCTTATCCCCGTGGTTCCGGCGGCCCATTACTTCTGCGGGGGAATCCTGGTGGACACAACAGGAAAAACAACCATAGAACGGCTTTTTGCCGCCGGTGAATGCTCCTGCACAGGAGTGCACGGTGCCAACCGCCTGGCCAGCACCTCCCTTCTGGAAGCCCTGCTCTGGGGGCAGACCATAGCCGAAACCATAGCCTCCAGGCATGGCACAAGATCCAGGCTCAGCCAGAAGACAAAGGCCTCTGTGCCGGACTGGAAGTTTCTGGGGAACAAGCAAAACGAGGACCCGGTTCTCATCGCCCAGGACTGGGCCACCATCAAGAATACCATGTGGAATTACGTGGGAATAAACAGGACCAGGCCCAGGCTGCAGCGGGGCTTTGAAGACATGCGCAACCTGAACAAGAGGCTGCATGATTTCTACAGGGAAACACCCATTTCCCAGCCCCTGGTGGAGCTTTTCCACGGGTGTTACTCTGCTTACATCATAACCACCGCAGCCCTGCGCAACAAGCAGAGCCTTGGCTGTCACCAGAGGAACGAGGAGTAAACGACTTCAGCTTTTATGTATCCTGTGCTCCAGGCGCGGAAGAATAAAGTCAAGACAGGGACGCATAGAGCGCAACTGCAGCAGGGGCAAAAGCCCCAGACCGGCCTTGCGCATAAACCATTTAATACGCATATCCCTGATTATATCCGCCACCAGCCTGGAATACACATCCGCCGTCCTGTCATTCCTGGACCAGCAATCCTTAACGGCCCCGGCTGCCAGCCCGCCTGTGGCATGTGCATAATAAATCCCTTCCCCCAGGAGGGGATCAGCCATTCCGGCCGCATCTCCCAGGAGAAGAATGTTCTGAAACCCCGGGGTCTTTTCATAGTCCCCGTAAGGAAGGACATGTCCCTTGATTTCCTTTTCATCCAGATGGACGCCGTTCCCGCTAAACAGATCCAGCATTATCTTCCTGAGCTCGCGCCCGTCCTTGACAGCAGCAGAACAGATCCCCACTCTCTGCCTGGAGGTCCCGGGAAAGGACCAGGCGTAGCCATCCTGGACAATGCCGGTAAAAAGCTCCGGAAAGTCTGGAAAGACTGCCTGCTCCCTGGGTACAAAAGTCTCCAGGGCCAGGGCTGAACCCCTGCTCCAGGGGGGACGGACCACCTTTTCCAGGGCCAGGGTCTTGCGCACCCGGCTGGAGCCGCCGTCAGCACCCAGGATGAAACGCCCCCTGAACACCCTGCCGCTTTTGGCAGTGATCCGGGATTCAGGTATGTCCACCCGGACAATCTGCTCCCTGAATAAAGACGCACCCGTTGCCCGTACCCTTTCGTGCCAAAGCTGGTCATACCTTTCCCTGTCCACCAGGACGTAGGAATATCTGGAAATGCCTGTGTACAAACGTTTTTTTCCAGTGCTTATGGCGTACTCACTGGAAACATGTCTGATGATATCCCTCTTCTTAAGCTCTTGAGCAAGTTCAGGGTAAAAAGAACTGCACAGATCAAGGGTCTTCTGCGTGAGCATGCCGGCGCACAGCTTGAACCTGGGAAAGGATTTCTTGTCCAGGACGGCAACATCCATGCCCTTTTGGGCCAGCACCAGCGCAGCAGTAGCTCCAGCGGGGCCGCATCCGATAATTATGACATCATATAACTTGCTCATGTTAATCAAAAGTGGTTTACATCAGTAGTTTGTAATCCCTTCATCCCTCATTCTATCTCAATCCCCTATTCCTACCTGAATCCCTAACTGCTTCTATATCTTCACCTCCAAAAGCGCAAGAGCGGCCTCACCCCGGATCTGGACCCAGTTTTGCCTTGCCTCTGACGGACTTACAAATTAGTTTTCATCCGGAAAGCATCAGTTTCAACATCCGGAAATAAAGAATTTCCCGATGGAAACAAATTAGTGTACGCCCTTCAACAACACACAGGATACCCATCTTGAGCACCCGAGAAAGCAAAAGCCCGCCATTTTCCACCCTGGCCCGCAAGGCCTCGGTGGTCGCCGGAGCAACCCTGGTGAGCCGCATAATGGGTTTTATCCGGGACCTGATCATAGCCTTTACCCTGGGAGCAGGTCCCATGGCCGACGCCTTTTTCGTGGCCTTTCGCATCCCCAACCTGCTGCGCCGGCTTTTTGCCGAAGGCTCCCTGACCATGGCCTTTGTCCCGGTCTTTACCAAGATCAAAAAAGAGTCCGGGGCAGAAAGGGCATTTGCCCTGGCCCGCTCGGTGCAGATCTGGCTTCTTCTGATCCTGGGAGGCATAACCCTGCTGGCTGTTTTTTTTGCTGCTCCCCTGACCATGCTGGTTGCCCCTGGCTTCAGGGAAGACCCGGAAATCTTTGAAACAACCGTCACCCTGGTGCGCATCTGCTTTCCCTACATAATCTTTATTTCCTCCGTGGCCCTGTGCATGGGCATCCTGAACTCCATGAACCACTTCATGGCTCCGGCCCTGGCTCCGGCACTCATGAACATCACTTTGATCCTGTCCGCCCTGGGGGCCTACTACTCCGGGATGAGCGTGGCCCTGGCCCTTTCCTTCGGGGTGCTGGCCTCGGGACTCATCCAGTGGATGTTTCAGTATCCTTTTCTGAAAAACTCGGGATTTAGCTGGCTGGGGGGTTTTTCTTTTTTTGATCCCGGCGTCAAACGCATCGGCAAACTGATGCTGCCCACGGTCTTCGGGTCTGCGGTTTATCAGCTGAATATCCTGGCCGGGACCATACTGGCCTCCTTTCTGGCCTCGGGCTCCATTGCCTACCTCTATTACGCCGACCGCCTGGTTCAGTTTCCCCTGGGGGTATTTGCAGTAGCCATCGGCACCGCTGCCCTGCCTACCCTTTCCTCCCTGGCCGGAGACCGGGACGTGCAGGGCTTCAAGCGCACCCTGAATTCATCCATAAGCCTGACTCTGTTCATAGCCCTGCCCGCCACCGCAGGACTTATTGGACTTAGCCACCCCCTCATTGAGGTCATATTCGGACGGGGAGCCTTTGGAGAGGACGCAGTGCAGGCCACCTCCCTGGCCCTTGTGGGATTTGCAGTGGGCCTGCCGGCTTTTTCCTGCGTGCGCCCTCTGCTTTCGGCATTTTACGCCCTGGAGGACACAGTTACCCCGGTGAAAATAGCCGTCATCAGTCTGGTGCTGAACATCGCCCTGGGCATCATTCTCATGCAGTTTTTGCAGCACCTTGGCCTGGCACTGGCAGCCAGCATTTCCTCCTGGGTCAATGTTCTGCTTCTGGGCCTGGCCCTTGGCCGCAAGACCGGCCCCTGGCTTACTGCCGGGACAAACCTGGCCAAAATGACCCTGGCAAGTTGTACTTTACTTTTCATGCTGAAATTTGTAAGTGTTACATCGTGGATGGCCATGGCCCTGATTCCGGTATGGGCTGTGCTCTACTTCATACTGGCCTGGATGCTCAAAATACCGGATGCAGGAATCATATTAAAATCCTGGAAACCAAAACGCGGGTCTGAATAATTTTTTCAGCATAAAAAAACAGCCTGTTAAAACAAAAAAGAATTAATGCCATGCCTGAATTCAAACCTCTGCAGTTTTACAGCTACGACTGGTCCCGACAAGATATTGACCCGGAACAGGTCATATCTCCGCCTTATGATGTCCTTTCCCGCGAAGACATCCAGGAGCTGGCCCGGGATGAATACAACGTGGTGCACATCGACTCCCCTGCAAGCTATGACCATGCCCGGGCACTCCTGGAGGAGTGGATAAAAAAGCAGGTGCTCGCCGCAGATGAACAACCCAGGTACTATATCCTGGCCTCGGAATATAAGACTCGAGGCAGATCCCGTACCCGCTGGGGGATAATTGGAGGACTGCGGCTGGAACCCTTCGGTGAAAACGTATTCCCCCACGAGGAGACTTATCCCAAGGCCAAGGAGGACAGGCTGAACCTCATGCAGGCCACCCAGGGACAGCTGAGCCCTGTATTCGGGGTCTATGACGACCCGGGGCAGTATGTGGAAAAAATCGGAGAAACCTGTTCCGGCCAGGAGCCCCTTATCTCCTTTACCCAGGAAGACGGGGTATATAACCGCTTATGGCCGGTACCTGCAGAACACAACCAGCAGATACAAAGCCTGATGCAGGACAGGAAAATCTTTATAGCCGACGGCCATCACCGCTACGAAACCGCCCTTTACTTCATGCAGAATCAGCCGGCCAGGGATAGGGCTCCCTGGGAATACATCTTTATATACCTGAGCAACATCTCCTCGCCGGGACTGGAGATCTTTCCCTATCACCGCACTGTTTCCTGGGACAAAAAGTTCGACTGGCAAAAGGTTATTAAATCCGCCGCTGGGTACTTTGACGTCATTCCCAGGGAGGATCCCTCTTTCCCGGAAGAAATGCCCAGAACCGACATGCTCATGCTGTGCCTTCCGCACATAAACTATCTGCTTATTCCCCGCCAGCCCGGAGAGGATATCTTCGACAAAATCGGTGCATATGTCCTGGACCGGGTTATGTTGCGAGATATTATGGGCCTTGACGACGAACAGCTGGCCACGGGGAAATTCCTGCACTTCACCCACGACGAAGACCTTACACTGGAAAAGGTCAGAAGCGGTGAGCTGCAGGCTGCCTTTTTCCTGCAGTCCGTGCCCATAAATATAATGCAGGATGCCTGCCAGGCCGGGCGGGTCATGCCCAGAAAATCCACCTTTTTCTACCCTAAACTGCCAACGGGCATGCTGTTTTATCTGTGGGGACGATGAAGTACGTACACCGCACCCTTTTCCGAGCAAATACTGATACCCTGCATAAATGATCTACCAGACAGCACAGGATACAGTCTTTCTTGTCTCCTCTCCTCAAGGCGACCTGCCCCCGGATGAGAACCGATGGCACCTGCCCCTGGAGGGAGATCGCCACACCATTTCGTACAGGGATTACTTTTACGCCATACGGGACTTCATCCTTCAGGACAGTGCCGCCCCCCTGGTGCAGACGGCCTCGCGCATGCTGAATGCCGAGATCGCCCCCCATGATCTGAAAAAAACTGTAATCCGTTCGGAAAAACACGGTGCCCATTATCACCCGGCCAGCGTTGAGGCCTTTTTCCATCAGGGCCGCATCAAGTTATGCCTGAACGTGGCCGTACATGAACGCGGCAAAAATCAGCTGGAGCACGAAGCTGGAGTGCTTGGTCTGCTTGATCATAAATTCGGTCTGCCCTACCTGCCCAGGCCTTACTTCCAGGGCCGGTACAACTCAATGTTTTTTCTTGTTGCTGAATGGTTCCAAGGCTGCCACGAATTTCACCTTTCCCTGGACCAGGCAGGGAGGCAGAGACTGAAACTGTGGGACTATGACCATGGCCCCAGATTCCTTTCCCCTGAGCAGTGCTTTGAAATATACAGGCGCATCGCATTCATCCTCACCAGTTATTACAATCCTGAAACCACCTCCCAGATATACCCCTGGCATCACGCTGCCGGGGACTTCGTAGCCGGAATCAGGGAGCAGCAAGGCATGCCTGCGAAGATCCGGGTCAGGCTGACTACGGCCAGGGGCTATACTTCCCTGGTGGACATGACAGCCGGCAACCTCAGCGGATCATTAATCGGATTATTTCACTTCTTTCTGAACCTGAGCATCAGGATGCGCATGGACAGACTGGACGGGGTGGGGGAATCGGTCTGGGCCGATGATCTGTGCCTGGAAGCATCAGCACGCGGCTTTTTTGACACCTTGAAAAGCAGACCTGTTTCAGGGTCCCAACTTCCTTCTGCGGATGATTTTCTGGAGGTGCTCAAATCCTTCAGCCCTGGAGAACTTAGACGGGCTTGTACGCCAATCATTGAAACCTGCCAGGAAATTGAAGACCTGCCCATAATACTTTCCCGCCTTGACGAACATATTGACAAACTGCATACCCTCATTCAGAGCTATGATTTATGAATGTGAGTTGTTTTCCCAGGGGAATGGCTCAGCCGGAGCAGGGCTTTCGCTTTGCCGTTGATTCGCTGCTTTTATCGATGTTCATTTTACCCGGAAAAAAGGATAGAATTCTGGATCTGGGGTGCGGTTGCGGAGTAATCGGACTGGGCATGCTTCTGGCCCATGTGGACAAGGAACTGCATCTGGTGGGCATTGACAGTGACCCGGAAATGGTAAGGTGCGCCAGGGAAAACAGCATAAGACTCGGGCTGGAAGAGAAAACCTCATTTATACACATGGATGCAGCAGACGTAAACAGCCGGTCCATGTCAGCGGAGAGCTTTGACCTGGTGCTCATGAACCCCCCCTACCGCCGCCCGGGTTCCGGCAGACCCCCGCAGCACCCCGGTAAAACCGCGGCCACCTTTGCCCGTAACAGCCGTACCGAGCTGTTTCTCAAAGCTGCCGGGTTCGCCCTGAAAAACCTCGGCCGGGCGGGAATCGTTTTTCCTGCTTCCAGGCTGGATGAACTGCTGCTGCATTCAAGTTCCTGCCGGCTAAGACCCAAAATAGTCCGGCCGGTATTGGGCCGCCCCGACAAACCTGCATCTCTGGTCCTGGTCCAGGCCCGCAAGAACGCAGGGCAGGAAATGGTCATTCCCCCGCCCCTGGTGCTCTACGATGAACATAACACCCTCACCAGGCAGGCCCGCGAATTCTGCCCTTTCCTGGAGTGCAATCCCGGCAGGGGGTAATCATGTGCATACAATATCCGGGCAGGGACCGGTGCTCTTTTGGACATGGTCCTTGAATATCCCGGCCGCACGGACGAAATTGGCCGCCCACCCCTCGACGCTGAAGGCATGCACGTGGGCATATCCTGCCAGGACATTTCTGTACAAAAGACCGTCCTTATAACCGGCCATGCCTGTGCCGCGCTCCATGCGCATGCAGAACCTGGCCTCCGGAGACAGGGAGAGGCACCTGGAGTAGTGAAACTCGTGGCCCACAATGCTGTCGCCGGTGGAATAGAAAGGATTGGGCTCAATGATGCCCGCCCGGATATACCCATGCCCCTGGGGTTTTTTATAAACCCTGGTCTGGACATTAAATACTCCGGCCATATTGAAATCCTCCCCCTCGTAGTGAAGACTTTCGGCCAGGTACATAAACCCGCCGCATTCAGCATAGACAGGCAGACCCTGATCAGCCAGATCCTTGACTTTGCTCCTGGCAGAGATATTAGCTGAAAGCTCCCGGGCGGATGTCTCGGGAAAACCTCCCCCCAGGTAAAGACCGTGTATTGAAGGCCACTCTTCAGGGGTAAGCAGACTCAGTTCCACCAGCTTCGCCCCCTGCCGGCTGAGGGCATCCAGGTTTTCCTGATAATAGAACCAGAGCGCCCTGTCCCGGACAATGCCAATGACGACATCTTCTCTGGATGGGCCTGATGAAACCTCGGGAATAATGTGCTGTGTCTGACTGCAGGCAGGCGCTGACCCGGCAATGGACAGGACACGCTGGACATCGATATTCTCAGCCACCACCATCCCCAGGGCCCTGAATATATCGTCTAGTCCCTGGTACTCCTGGCTGGAAATAAGCCCCATATGTCTTTCCGGAATGGGGGTGTCTTTAAGCTTGGGAAGTGCCCCCAGAACAGGGACGTCTGTGTACTTTTCTATGCTTCGCCGGGTTATGTCTCTGTGCCTGGCCCCTGCGGTCTGATTAAGGATCACCCCCGCCAGGTTTAGATTCTCCTCGAACCTGGAGCACCCCTGGACAATGGCCGCTGTGGTCCTGGTAGACTTGGTGCAGTCCAGCACCATTATTACCGGAGACTGGAGAATCCTGGCCAGCTCGGAAGTAGAGCAGGACCCACGGGTATCCATACCGTCAAAAAGGCCGCGGTTTCCCTCAACAACTGCCAGGTCATGGGTGGAAGCAAAAGAGGTAAAAAGAGTCTGTATACGCGGGACGGAAAAGAGAAAAGGGTCCAGATTGGACGCATGCTGACCTGAGGCCAGTGAAAGCCACTTTGCGTCTATATAATCCGGGCCCTTTTTAAAAGCCTTGACCTTTAAACCCTGCCGCGAAAATAGCCAGCAAAGGGCCAGGCTGAGTATGGTTTTGCCGGAGCCTCCCCTGAGGCCGGCTATGGTTATTCTGGGAAAATGAACTTGGATCAAAGAGCGGTTCTTTACCTGGTCATGATCTCAAAATCGCGTTATTATTCTTCTTGCTTACCGGAGCCTTTCAAACCGTACAAAGTGGTACTGCCGCTGGACCAGTACATCATCTTTTCTTCCTGGACCAGTTCGCTCAAGGCTTTTTTGACATCCCTGGACTTCATGTCCGGAAAGAGCTTGGTAAAGTCGTTGAAGTAGAACTTGGTCTTGGATCCGGCCTTGGATTCCAGAAAGTTGAGTATTTCCTGTTTTGCAGCCTCTTTTTCCATCTTGCCTCCTCATGTTGAGGGCGCCGCCCGGGAAGGCGGCGCCTGAATCTTTGGTATACGTTTCTAGAACTTGAAGTTGGTGGTCTGTCTCCAGGTAAAGTAGGCCGGATCACGGAAATCATCGATAAGGTGATGGGTGAATTCCAGCCCGGTGACTTCAAAGAAGCGCTCCCAGCCGATGCGTTCAGCCCAGTGTCCGAAACGCTCGTACTTTTTGGCTCCCTTGACATAGGCGTCCACCATCTGGCGCATGCACTTGGCCAGTGAAGGCCAGCGCGGGGTCTCATTGGGTATGAAGGCCACTACCACCTTGGAGAACTTGGGCGCGTCGATGCGGTTGGATACCTTGCCTCCGGCCATGATCACCAGTCCGTCGCCCTCGGCGTCGGTCAGAGGCAGGGCCGGGCACATGGTGTAGCAGTTGCCGCAGAACATACAGCGCTCGTTCTTGATGGCCACGGTCTTGACGGATTTTTCCTCGCCTGTCTTTCTATCGGTAATGGTTGTCTTTGTAGGACGGATGGCCGCAGTGGGGCAGGCGGCAACAGCCAGAGGGATCTCGCAAAGGTTGTCCACTTCTTCATGGTCGATTGCAGGAGGTTTGCGGTGATAGCCAAGGATGGCGATGTCCGAGCAGTGTACGGCCCCGCACATATTCAGGCAGCAGGCCATGGAGATCCTCAGCTGGGCCGGCATCCTCATCTGCCCGAACTCCTCGAAGAGCTCGTCCATGACCACCTTCACCGTGCCTGAAGCGTCAGTGGCCGGGGTATGACAGTGGATCCAGCCCTGGGTATGTACTATATTGGTCATTCCCGCACCAGTGCCGCCGATGGGAAACTTGTAGCTTCCGCCATCAAACTTGCGGCTCAGCAGATCATCTTTCAAGGGCTGGACCTTGTCCTTGCTGTCCACCATGAACTCGATGTTGTTCCTGGTGGTCCAGCGCACGTACCCGTCGCAATGCTTGTCAGCGATGTCCAGGACTTCGCGCAGGGTCTCCACGCCCATGATCCTCGCAGTACCTACACGCACGGAATATACTTCGTCACCGCTCTCGGCCTTGTGCATGAGCACGCCGGGTTCAATGATTTCATGCCACAGCCATTTGCCCTTGTTGTTTTTGATGACCGGAGGCAAAAACTCCGTAAAATGTCTGGGACCGATATCTGTGATTCGGTTTTCCATGGGTTTATCGGGATTGTATCCGGATGAAATAAAAGCCATTTTTTTACCTCCTTATTTCGGATGACGTGATCTGTAATCAGCGATGTCGCGTTCAAAACCGCCGGGCACTTCCTCTTCCTTCCAGAAGATGTAGGGAGTGAACCTGGGATGTTCAACATGCCTGGGATCTGCGGGAATGCCTGTGACTTCCAGCAGTTTCTGGAAGCCCTGGCGCTTCATGGTTTCACCCAGCCGCTCGCGATTCTTGCCTTCTTCCATCCACCAATCCCAGATGTTTTCGATTACTTCCTTGATCGCGTCGTAGGGCTCTTCCACCTTGACAAAAGGCAGCAGCAGAGAACCCATCTGGGCGCCATCCAGGATGGGGGCCTTTGCTCCGGCCAGGATGCTCAGGCCGCGGTCATTTCCTATACGCAGGGCCCTGGGCATGACGTTGAGACAATGCATGCACCGGGTACATTCACGGTCATTTATTTTGAGCTTCCCGCCTTCCATCCACATGCACTTGGTGGGACAAAGATCAATTACTTCCTTTTGAATATCAAAGGGTCCCCAGTCCTTGCCTGCGTGAGCACCGCCGTTGGGCTGAATCTCGCCGCCCACGTATGCGGCAACCGCTTCCTGGTCGATGCGGATGTCGTCACGCCATGTGCCGATAAAAGACAGGTCTGAGCGGGCTATGGAGGCCACGCAGCCATTGGGGCATCCGTCGAACTTGAATTTGAACTTGTAGGGGAATGCCGGCCTGTGCAGCTCGTCCTGGTACTCCATGGTCAACTGGTAGCAAAGCTCCTGGGCGTCATAGCAGGACCATTCGCAGCGGGACTCGCCCAGGCAGGATTCCGGAGTGCGCAGGTTGGAGCCTGACCCGCCCAGATCCTGGTTCATATTATGGGTCAGTTCAAAAAAGATTTCCTCAAGCTGGGGCGTAGTGGTTCCCAGCAGAATGATATCTCCTGTTGAACCGTGCATGTTGGTCACGCCGCTGCCCCGGAAATCCCAGAGGTCTGCAAGCTGGCGCAAAAAATCTGTTTTGTAGAACTTCCCGGCGGGCTGGTTGACGCGCACGGTATGAAAATGCGCAACACCCGGAAACTTCTGCGGCTGGTCGCAGTAGCGTCCGATGACTCCACCGCCGTAGCCGAAGACACCGACAATACCGCCGTGCTTCCAGTGGACTTCCTTTTCAACGTAAGACAGTTCCAAAAGTCCCAGCAGGTCATCCACCACATCCACAGGGATCTGGTACTCAATATCGTTCTGCTTTTGAGTTCTGGACTCTGCCTGCCTTTTCAGATCAGACACGAAGCTGGGCCAGGGGCCGCTTTCGAGTTGATCCAGCAAAGGAGTTTCATGTTTAGGCATTGCAAATCCTCCTTAAGATTATGTTTACTACCCTGTTTATAAAAAACCGCCCCACCTCTCTAGCCGGTACGGTGACGGCTTAACCGCTGCCTTGACTTGCTTGCAGCCGCATTTCGTGATTTTTCCCACAATGAAGGACTGATGTCAATAGTAATTTCCAAACTGGGCTGATTTGCCAAACCCATCATTTCTTACAATTTTAAACGGATATATATCTGATAAAACAATCAGAATATTTTTTTACCATGGGCGGGCGACATGCATATTGATTGGCAGGGCAGACTGCAGGTGTCAGCCGGCCTGCTCCAGTTCCTGCCAGATCTCGGGTGCTACTTCGTAGCCGGTTTCCCGGGCCTTTTCAAAGTATTTTCTGGCCGCGGCAAAATCCTGCCTGTCCATGCATGCCAGTCCCATGGTGTTGTAAGCCGGACCAAAGTTGGGTTCCAGGTCTATGGCCTTCTGGCACTGCTGCATACACCCCTCAAGATCCCCCTGCATGTAGTAGGCGTTGCCCAGGGTGGCATGGGCCTGCACGAACTGAGGGTCAAAGGATACGGCCCGCTTCAGGGAGGCTATGGCCTTGTCCACATCTCCACGCTGCAGATGGACAAACCCCATGTTGCCGTGAGGCACTGCAAAACGGTGCCTTATCTTGCTGGCCATTTCATTGTAGCTGAAACAGCCGTCCAGGTCGCCTTCATTCATGGCTATTCCGCCCAGTTGTACATAGGCCTCAGCCAGGTCAGGAGACTTGCGGATGGCCTCCTGCAGATACTGCCTGGCGGTCTCAAAGTCGCGCAGGGCCATGTAATGAACCCCTATGTTGTAATGGGTCACCCCGCACTCGGGATTATTGGCCAGTCTGGCCTTGAGTTCATGGATCTTTTCTTGAATACTGCTTTGAGTCATATATACTCCTGATAAAAATCTTTTTTTGGACTATCTTTCCTTGTATTCCTTGTTTTCCCTCTTCAGAAGCTCGCTGTACCACAGGGAAAACTCATACATGCCCCGGATCCTGTCTTCATCGTTAATAATTCCCATACTCATTTCCAACACACCCCGGCCGTAAGCATTGCTGTAAGACTTGGGTGGGCGCTCATAAAAAAACTGGCGCATGAGTTCCTTGCTGGTCCTATGGGTCCCGTCCCTGCGAATTTCCAGGGGATTGTTGGGTTCCTGGAAAGGATCCCAGCGATCATACCCTATCCTGTCAATAAATTTTTTCCTGCGCGGCGTCAGGGAATCATATATTGCTTTTTTATGCCTGTCCTGTTCCTGTTTGTTTTCCTCGCTCATGAACTACTCCCCGGATCCCAGCACCCATTCCCGGGTGGGTCCTTGCTGATCTTTGGAGGTTGTTTTGCATGAATTCTCTGCAGGCTCAACCCCCAGATATTCCTGGCCATACTCATTCAGCAGGGCCATGGAAACAGGCACCAGGACGGTATGCAAATCGGCATACCTGGTACCTATGCCTCTGGCCAGTTCCTGACTCAGGTGCAGCAGCTGCTCATGCAGCTTCTGCATATCCACAGTGGGGTACTGTACTCCCGGCTCAAACCTGGACATGGAGCAGGAGACAGTATTTTCTTTGATTTTCATGGGCAGTCCGTAAAGACGGCAGGTAAGGGGTCTGGATTCGTACAGGATACACTTGCCTTCCACCAGAAGAGGGCATTGGACCCTCTCTTTTCCCGCCCTTTTAAGGATCTCTTCCTCAGTGGCCCCGCCTTCGTGGGCCTTGAAGAGCTGCTTCTTTATCTTGTGGGTCCTGCGGTCAGCCTTGTCCGCCTCCACCAGGATCATGTTCCTGGAATTCGTATCCAGCTCCTGAAACCTGTGGTTCAGATAGAGAGCCTCCACCAGGGACAGGTCAAAAAGGGCGTAGCAACAGTCTGTACAACCATCGTCGCATCGGACCTCCTGGGGGTAATCCCCTTTCATCTTCTCAAATATTCTGTCCACACCCTGCATCAATTGCTCATACTTTGAAAAATAAGGGCTTAAATCTATGCCTGAAGTCATGGTTCCTCCTGATACCAGTTCTCTACAGATACATGACTATAATAGTATCTTTTTTTTCTGTCCACAACAGTCAATCTGAAGCAAAATTTTATCAAATCACGGGTGCCTGACATGAACTCCAGCACCCTGCCGAAAAAAGAACAAAAAAGAAGGGGAAGGCCTGGGCCCTCCCCTTCTTCATCATCTGTACTCAAAACCGATTACTGCTCGGTTACGGTAATGGCACCCTCTTCACATACCTCGACACAGGACTCACAGCCCAGGCATTCTTCCATGTTTACCGGATCGGCCTTGCCGTCCTTGAGTTCAAATACTTCCACGGGGCAAACGTCTACACATTCACCGTCGCCGGTACACTTTTCAATGTCTACTTCTACCAGCCAAGCCATAATAAACCTCCGATTTAATTAGTTTAACAATAGTGATTAAATTGAACCTTGAAACAAAGTAATTTGGGAGTTAGTC
>Ga0207421_10002935_pt1 | contig 20753 bp, 22 predicted proteins | sample SodLakKL_010_SED_4_FD_187542 | JGI IMG/M metagenome (GOLD analysis project Ga0207421, IMG submission 187542) | Alkaline sediment microbial communities from Lake Tanatar, Kulunda Steppe, Russia - 8KL_010_SED (SPAdes) (version 2) | ecosystem: Environmental > Aquatic > Non-marine Saline and...
TTAAAAAAATATCTAACTTCTTTCTAAAAACCCTTAAAGATTTCAATAATATTAATTATAAAAAAGTAAGAGCAGCTGTTATTTAGCCGGCTCTTGCTTCTTTCTTTCTAGAAGATAATTTAATTATTTGTTATAATTTATTTAAGGGGGGGTAGATACTTATGAAAAACAACAATGATCAAAGTAAAGAAAGAGATAAAGACAAGAAGGAAATTATAACCTGCCGCTATCCGGAGGATAAGGTAAATTCTCAGGCGGCCAGGCAGTGGATGAAAGCACAAACCGGCCACGGCCAGGGTAAAAACATACGGGCAAATAAAAGAACGGCTCTAAGACTATATGGCAAAAAAGGGTGAGGGAGTTAGTGTTTCCCGCCCTACATATTTATGGTATAATAAAAGTATATTAATATGTAACATGCTAACAAAATGGAGGTGGAAGTCATTTTTTTAAAACAATTTGAAGTGGGCAGTTTCATGTCAAACTGCTACATAATCGGGTGTGAGGAAACGTCGGAAGCAGCAGTTATTGATCCGGGGGCAGAACCAGAAGCCATTTTATCGGAGCTGGAAAAAAACAATTTAAAGCTAAAGTACATTATTAATACCCATGGACATGTGGATCATATCGGGGCCAATGCGGAAGTAAAAAAATCCACAGAAGCTCCTATATTAATTCATAAAGAGGATGCAGACTTATTTGAAGATCCTCAGGGCAACCTTTCTATGTACGTTGGAGGAAAGCTTGCCCTTCCTCCGGCAGAGCAGCTTTTGGAAGAAGGGGATGAGATTTCCATTGGCAATATTAAGCTAAAAGTAATTCATACTCCCGGACATACCCAGGGAGGAATAAGCTTAAAGGCTGACAACGAAGTTTTCACTGGAGACTCTCTTTTTGCCGGTTCTATTGGGAGGACAGACCTTCCCGGCGGAAACCACGGACAGCTGATCAAATCCATAAAAGAAAAACTGCTGCCCCTGGGGGATGATGTAATAGTTTACCCCGGTCACGGTCCTGCCAGCAGTATAGGCAAGGAAAAGAAAATGAACCCGTTTCTATAACTTAAATTATTAGTAATAAGAAAGAGACTGTACCTGATAAAAGGCTACAGCCTCTTTTTTTTGTCTATCTTTCTACCCATCCATCTATCCACTTATTTGACTTTTATCTAAACCATGGGAAATCAAAGGGTGGCCACCATCCTGGCTCTTCAGTGTCAATGTGGGGACAGTCCTCTTCGCCGCACTCCTTCTCCGGTTCTGTGCCCTGGATAAATATTTCCAAGTAGGATTCCCCTGTACATTCAGGGCTTTGGTTCAGACCGGTTTCAGCACAGAGGGTAAGTTCTACCAGGCCTTCCTCCGGCCGGTAAAAATCTTGCCGGGGTTGATCCCGCAGAGCCTCCTCCATGAAGTTTGCCCAGATGGGAGCCGCTGTAATTCCCCCTGTAGTTTGCAGCGACTTCTGGTGGTCATCACCTATGTATACGCTGGCTACCAGATCAGGAGTGTAGCCCACCATGTATACGTCCCGGTAAGCGCTGGAAGTGCCAGTCTTTCCGGCAGCCGGAAAATCAATTATTTCGTCCACCTGCCAACCCGTGCCTTCCGGGCTCAAGACCTCTTTAAGGATATCTGTTAAAAGGAAGGCTACTTTTTCGTCTAAAACATGGTGCTGTTGGGAGCTTTCCTTCTTCCACAAAAGTCTTCCCCGGGCATCAGTAATTTTAGTGATAAAAACTGGCTCTGTCTTATTGCCCCTGTTGGCCAGAGGAGTAAAGGCCGCGGTCATTTCCAGGGGAGTGACCTCTGAAGTTCCCAGAGCCAATGAGGGTACAGGTCTAAGGGGGCTATTAATGCCCATATTTTTGCTGTACGACTTCAACTTTTCCGGTCCCAGATCTGCATTGATTTTTACAGCGCAGACATTGCAGGAATTTACCAGGGCCTCCCTGAGGGTCAGAGAGCGGTGATGAAAATCACCGCCGAAATCCGTAGGTTCGTAAGAATCTGTGGAGCCTGGCATGGGAATAGACACTGGCTCACACTTTATTTGCGAGGCAGCAGTATAATGGGAGTCCAGGGCTGCGGCATAAAGAAAGGGCTTAAAAGCAGAGCCTGGTGAACGCCTGCTGTTTGCCCTATTCAGGTTAGTCTCTTTATAATCCAGCCCCCCCACCATGGCCTTTACGTGACCCGTGTTAGGGTCCATGGCTACCAGGGCTCCCTGGGGCTGGGTTACCCCCTGTTCGTCCTGATAGCGGGCCGGGAAAGCTGCCAGGCCTTCCTGCAGGGCATTTTCCCCAGCTTTTTGGAGGGAAGGGTCCAGAGTGGTATGGATATTGAGACCTCCCCGGCTAATATCCTCTGGTTCCAGGTCCAGGCTGCTCAACTCTTTCTGGTAGATAGTTGGGCCACTACTACCTGTTATTAAATTAATAGCGTAATCGAGAAAGTAAGCAGCTGGTCGATCATTACTTTCCTGTCCCGGGCTGAATATCAGTTTCTTATCCAGGGCCGCTTCTTTCTCTGCCTTGCTGATATAGTCCAGCTCAACCATGCGCCGCAGGACATGTTCCTGGCGGACCTTATAAGCCTGTTCATTTCCTTCTATAAAGGGAGAATAATAACCGGGTCCCCGGGCCAGTCCGGCAATGAAGGCCGACTCAGCCAGCGTTAGTTCACTGACCGGTTTATCGAAATAGCGCTGTGAAGCTGCCTCTACACCGTAAGAACCGTGCCCAAAATAAATGGTGTTAAGATATTTGTTTAATATTTCATCTTTGGTATAGTATCGCTCCAGGTGAAGGGTTATGGCCAGTTCGTCTAACTTACGCTGGAAAGTGCGGTCATGGGTTAAGAACAGGTTTTTGGCCAGCTGCTGGGTTATGGTGCTGCCTCCCTCCACGATGCGTCCGCTTTGGATGTTTCTGATAAAAGCCCTTCCCATGGAAAGCAAATTTACACCGTAGTGGTCATAGAAATGAGAGTCCTCAACAGCAATCATGGCCTGCCTCATATCCACCGGTATCTCTTCCAGGGAAACCTCAAACCGGTTTTCCTGGTACATGGTAGTAAGAAGTTCATCATTATTGTCGTAAAATTTTGTGGTGAGGGCGATATCAGCCTCAGGCAGTTCATCTATGGAAAAAATGGAATAGAAAAAGTAACCGCAGGCGCTCCCCACCAGAAGAAAAACGGTTATTAACAATACTATAGTTATTTTAAAAAAAGATAATTTTCTTTTTGCCATATAAATTCTCCTAAACATTAATGCCTTATAATATTATACCCCTTTTTTCCTTATATGACCAATAAGTACTAAAATTTATATTTATTTTTTAAAGCCTTTTTGGTATAATTGCATAAGTGTTATCTGGAAAAATAGTGCTTTTAAGAAGAAAACGGAGATAAAGATGGAGATATTGATGAAGATGAGGTGATAACTTGATTCCCATTCCCAAAAAATTTAAAATTGTTGCCGGGACTGCAGAGGCAAACTACAAACTGACGGCCTTTGATCATGCGCTAATGAAAGCAGGCATTTCCAATGTTAATTTGCTCAGGGTATCCAGTATTTTACCCCCTGAATCAGTTCAGGATCAGGACATGGTATTGGCTCCGGGTTCTTTGGTGCCTACAGCTTACGGGGCTATCACTTGCGATAGGCCCGGCACTAAAATTTCCGCTGCCGTAGGAATTGGTTTTTCTCCGGACACCTTTGGAGTAATCATGGAGTTTTCCGGGGAGTGTGGCAAAAAGGTAGCTGAGTCTGAAATAGAAGAAATGATAAAGGAAGCTTTTAAGCTGCGGGGATTACCCCTGAAAGACATGCAGGTAGAATCAGTGGAGCATATAGTGGAAAAAATAGGGGCAGCCTTTGCAGCTGTAGTCTTAACTTATTAATATAATAATAAACATTCTTACCCCAAAAAAGGGGAATTTATATTTTTATCAGGGAAAAATTAATCTATAATCCATTATAGGTTGACAGCTGATTTTTACTTTTAGAAGGGAAGGGATACAGCTTGGAACTGTGGTATACAGAAAGGCAGACGCCCCATGTGGGTATAACCTGCCGGGTTAAAGAAACCCTTTACACCCAGAAGACTGCTTTTCAGGAACTGGCTATTCTGGACACTTTCCAGTTCGGCAAAATGCTGGTATTAGACGGAATGGTTCAGACCACTGAAGCGGATGAATTTATCTACCATGAAATGATAGCCCACGTTCCCCTGGCTACTCATCCCGACCCTCAGAAAGTGCTGGTTATTGGAGGCGGGGATGGGGGGACTATCCGGGAAGCCTTGAAACACAGGGAAGTATCCGGGGCTGTTCTGGTGGAAATTGATAAAGAAGTAGTAGCCGCCTGCAGGGAGCACCTTCCCCGGTTGAGCTGCGGCCTGGAGGATAGTCGGGCAAAAGTTATTTTTAGCGACGGCATTAGTTATGTAAAAGAACAGGAAAAAGCCTTTGATATAATCCTGGTGGATTCCACCGAACCTGTGGGGGCGGCAGCGGGGCTTTTTACCGAAGATTTTTACCGGGATATATTCAAAGCTTTAAAGCCGGAGGGTATTCTGGTAGCCCAGACTGAATCACCTTTTTACAACCGCGACCTTATGGGGCCGGTCTACAGGAAAATAAATAAGATATTTCCCATAACCAGGCTTTACCTGGCTAATATTCCCACTTACCCAGGTGGACTTTGGAGCTTTACCCTGGGATCCAGGGAGCATGACCCCCTGGAGGTAAAAAAATTCAAAGATCTTAACACCAGGTATTATAATCCCCAGGTTCATGGGAGCGCTTTTTCCCTTCCGGGTTTTGTAAATGAACTGCTGGAGGGAAAGTAAAATGGATTTCTCAAGCTTATTGGAAAACTCCCCAGGTTTTATGGAGTCTAACCGGGATTATGAAGCCTCCCCAGGGGTTCTCTTCGGTGCACCCATGGATTATACGGCAAGTTCCCGATCGGGCTCCCGTGCGGCTCCCCAAAAAATTCGCCATGTTTCCCGGACCTTAGAAGAGCACAGCATGTTTTTGGAAAGGGACTTAAGCCAACTCAAATTTTTTGACAATGGTGACCTATCTCTTCCTTTGGGGAATGTAGAAAAAAGCCTGGAAATTATAGAAGGCGCCTGGCGGCTTCTCCTGGAGGACGGCAAATTACCCTTTATGGTAGGAGGAGACCACCTGGTTACTTTTCCGGCGGTGAAAGCGGCAGCAGAGCATTATGAAAATCTGGCCCTTCTGCAGTTGGATGCTCATGCCGACCTTCGGGATACATACCTGGGGGAAAGCAACTCCCATGCCTCGGTGATTTATAAAATAATTAAAGAGACGGGAGTTAAGGATATTTACCAGCTGGGGATCAGGTCTGCTACAGGGGATGAACTTAGGTTTGCCCGTAAAAATACCCGCTTTTTCCCCTATGAAATAATAGAACCTTTAAAAAAGATTAAGAAGGAACTTTCCCGACGGCCTGTTTACGTTACCCTGGATATAGACGTGGTGGATCCGGCCTTTGCTCCAGGGACGGGAACCCCTGAACCGGGAGGGTGCAGTTCCCGGGAGATTCTGGAGGCTGTATATCAGCTCAAGGACTTCCAGGTTATCGGGATTGACCTGGTTGAGGTTACTCCAGCCTACGACTACGGGGAGATTACCTCCCTTTTGGCGGCCAAAATAATAAGGGAAGCTCTTCTTATCTTTGGTTAAAATATTACTGTAGGAGAGGATGATTATCAATGACCAAATATATATTTGTTACTGGAGGAGTAGTGTCTTCCATTGGCAAAGGCATAACAGCTGCTTCCCTGGGGAGCCTTCTAAAGAGTCGGGGTTTAAAGGTAACCATTCAAAAATTTGACCCCTATATAAATTATGACCCCGGAACCATGAGCCCCTACCAACATGGAGAAGTATTTGTAACCCAAGATGGGGCCGAAACTGACCTGGATCTGGGACATTATGAAAGGTTTATCGATATCAACCTTACTCAGAACAGCAACGTAACTACAGGAAAAGTGTACTGGTCGGTTATTCAAAAAGAAAGGAAGGGGGATTACCTGGGGGGAACAGTTCAGGTTATACCCCACATAACAGATGAGATTAAGGGCCGCATCATGGTAGCTGCTGAGAATGAGGATATAGACGTGGTTATTACGGAAATAGGGGGCACCGTTGGAGATATCGAAGGACTTCCTTTCCTGGAAGCTATAAGGCAGATGAAGGTGGACGTGGGACGGGATTCCGTAATGTACATCCATGTAACCCTTATCCCTTACCTGGCCAAATCCGGGGAAGTAAAGACCAAGCCAACCCAGCATAGTGTAAAAGAGTTGAGAAGCATAGGTGTTCAGCCGGATATCATTGTCTGCAGAACCCAACAGCCTATGAATAAAGACATTAAAGATAAAATAGCCCTGTTTTGTGATATAGACTACGATGCGGTTATTGAAAATATCGATACGGAAAGCCTTTACCAGGTTCCCCTTATGCTTAAGGGGGAAAAGCTTGATGATATAGTTATAAAAAAATTAAAACTAGACTGTGAAGATGCGGATGTAACCCAGTGGGAAAACCTGGTTGACCGCATAGCAGGAGTAAAAGAGCCGGTTACTATTGGGTTGGTGGGCAAGTATGTAGCCCTGCATGATGCTTATCTCAGCGTGGCAGAATCCCTTATACACGCCGGTATACACAATGAGGCAGAGGTTAAAATCAAATGGGTCCAGGCCGAAGAGGTGGAAAAAGACAATCCCCAAAAGTACCTGGAAGATGTAGATGGGATCCTGGTACCGGGGGGCTTTGGCAACCGGGGAATAGAAGGAAAAATAAAAGCTGCCCGTTATGCCCGGGAAAATAAGGTGCCTTACCTGGGAATTTGCCTGGGCCTTCACTGCGAAGTGGTGGAGTTTGCCCGAAATGTTTTGGGATGGAAAGATGCCCACAGCTCTGAATTTAACCCGGAAACCTCCTATCCGGTTATCGACATGCTTCCAGAACAGAAAGAAATAACGGATAAGGGCGGGACCATGCGCCTGGGTAAATACCCCTGCCGTTTAAAGGAGGGCACTTTAGCTCACCAGGCTTACGCCCAGGAGGAAATCTCCGAGCGCCATCGGCACCGGTTCGAACTAAACAATAATTTCAGATACGATTTGGAAAGGGAAGGGATGGTATTCAGCGGTCTTTCCCCCGATGGGAAGCTGGTGGAAATCATAGAGCTGTCCAATCACCCCTGGTTTGTCGCCACTCAGTTCCATCCCGAATTTAAGTCTCGACCCAACAGACCTCACCCTTTGTTTAGAGAATTTCTAAAAAGTGCTCTAAAAGTCCGCGGGGAAAAAGAAAGGGTATAGGTAAGATTAATTTACCAAAAAAACAAAAAACTGGATCATGTCCAGTTTTTTTAATTTTCCTAATAAAGGTTAATATAGTGCCATTAGGAAGGAATAAGTTTAGAATTAACGAATTACATTATTAATCATGAAAGAAAGGTGTGGTTAGATGAACCGAAAAAAGTTGTTTTTATTTTCTATAATAATTATAACTGTTTTAGCTTTGGGAATTATTTTAAGGGATGTTTTTATGCTGCCGGGTGCTGACAGGGCGCATGAACGGGATAAAAGAGGAGTAGTAGGTCTTGTTTATGTAGAGGGGCCTATCCTGGGAGGAAGGAGCCAGGGCGGTTTTCTGGCGGCTGCTCCGGGAATGGACAATGTATTGAAACAGCTAAGGGAGGCCAGGGTTGATCCCTCTGTAAAGGCTGTAGTAATAAGGGTGAACAGCCCGGGAGGCAGTGCAGCCGCTTCCCAGGAAATCCACAATGAAATTGGCAAGCTCAGGGAAGAAGGTAAAAAGGTAGTTATATCCATGTCCGACGTTGCTGCCTCGGGGGGTTATTACATTTCAGTAGCTGCAGATAAAATTATGGCCAACCCGGGGACTACTACCGGAAGCATCGGGGTAATTATGCAGGTCACAAATTTAGAAGAGCTTTATGAAAAAATCGGCGTAGACTTTGAGTCCATTAAGAGCGGGGAACACAAGGACCTGGCAAACCCGGCCCGGACCATGACAGATGAGGAGCGGGAGGTTTTACAGTCTATGACCAATGACATATATGAACAGTTTGTAGAAGCCGTTTCCCAAGGGCGGGGTATGAGCGAAGAAGAGGTTTTGGAAGTAGCTGACGGCCGTATACTAACCGGCCGGCAGGCTCAAGAGCTGGGCCTGGTGGATAAGTTGGGAGACCTTTACGATGCTGTAGATTTAGCAGCCAAGCTGGCTGAAATTGATGACCCTGCTATAGTTGAATTTGGGAAGGTTTCGCCCTGGAACTTTCTTTTAGGGGGCGGCATTAATGATGCCGGTACCGTCCCTAATCTTCTGGAAGATGTTAACCTGTATCGCCTTATAAGGGGAGTGGAGATTAAATGATAAGTAAATTTTTAGACGATTTTTATGAAATCCTGTTTAAGCCTGCACAGGGAATGAAAAAAATTAGCCAGGAAAAAAATATCTGGCAGGGACTTTTAATTTATTTAATAATAAGCGTTATTGTATCTCTTTCCACCAGCACTTATCAGCTGAGAAGCCTGTTGACACAGGACTTTTCTGGCATACCCATGCCCATAGAGTTAACCGAAAGTATGCTCCGTTTTATGCCCTTTATAGACCTCTTGTTTAAAGTTACTTTTGGTGCCCTTCTATTTTTAGTCTGGACGGCTATTTTACATCTGAGTGCCGATGTGTTGGGAGGAGAGAACAGGGGCTACCGACTGGGGGCTGTTTTAGGATACGCTCAGCTGCCTTATATAATTATGGCTCCTGTAAGCCTTTTAGCCAGGTATGTGCCCTTTGATTTTATATCGGTTGCTTCTATAATACTATTTTTCTGGACCTTGATTTTGAGGATTATTGGACTTAGAGAGACTTACAACTTTTCTACTCCCTGGTCAATTCTGTGTTACTTTTTACCCGCAGCTGTCCTTATGCTAGCAGTTATTATCTTCTTAATAATCACGGGTGCTTTTTTTCTGCCTCTGGTAAGCGAATTTGTTCCGCTACAGTAAATGCTCCGTTTCACGGGTGCGGGGTGCCCGACAATTACTGGTGTCAAGTACCCCGCACCATCCCTGGCACTTTTGTTGACAACAACACCGCCCATTGTGTCTCCTTCAGCTTAGAAATTAACAATAATTAACAAAACTGCCTAAAAAAATTCGACAAAAGAAAAAAAAGGGAGAAATCGGCAGTTCTTAATTACATTGGATTAATTTATAGCTATTTTCAATCATTGACAATGATTGAGATAAATCTTATAATTATCAATGTTGTAATCTACAACAGTTTTGGAGGAGGTCGTGATGAGCATTATCCGTCCAGGAAAAATTTTGGGTACTTTTAATATACCCGAAGATGGAGATTACAGCTTAGATTTTCTAAAACTATTAAAAGAAAATAAAATTACGTTAGACCCTTCTGATGAAGGAGTTGTTCTCTGGGAAGGGGAAGGTTACATAGTAAGCAGTTGCGGCACCAGGGAAGGGAAACATATTATTGAGTTTTTGAATGAAAGAGAAAAAACAGTAACGGTAATACAGCTAAAGGATTTCCCTCAAGGGAAAAAGAAAATGGAAGCTGTGGGGACAGCAGAGATAGGAAGAATGCTGGGGTGGAGTTCTAAAAAGGTAAGCGTTTACCGCCAGCGGGGTAAGCTTCCTAAACCTGTTTATGAATTAAAAATGGGCCCCATTTGGAATAAAGATGATATTGAAAGATGGGCGTTGGCAGAAGGATTAATTAAAAAAACCATAAGTTTTTGCTAATACTTTTTTGGTTCCTTAACCGTGAACAACTTGTATAGGTATCAGAACCCGGGGGGAATACTTAAAAGAGGAAGCAAAATAAGGAGGCGAATAGTTTTTAATGTTGATAACTTTAAAAGAAATTCTTGGAGAAGCAAAAAAAGGACATTATGCTGTTGGAGCTTTCAACACCAATAATATGGAAATCGTACAGGCTATAATGGAATCTGCACAAGAAGAAAATTCCCCCGTAATACTTCAGGCTAGCCAGGGAGCCCTCCGTTATGCGGGGATTGAATACATAACAGCCATAGTCAGGATGGCGGCAGAAAAAACTACTGTTCCCGTAGCTCTTCACTTGGACCACGGGACCAGTTTTGAGCAGGCCATGCTCTGTATCCGCCACGGATTCAGTGCCGTAATGTTTGACGGATCCAAACTTCCTCTGGAGGAAAACATATCCCTTACAGCAAAAGTAGTGGAGGCAGCCCATGCGGTAGGCGTTTCTGTGGAGGGGGAGCTGGGAAGAATCGGAGGAACGGAAGACGATATAAGCGTGGATGAAAAGGACGCTTTCTTTACCAATCCCCAAGAGGCCTTGCGTTTTGTGGAAAGCACAGAGGTTGATGCTCTGGCCGTAGCCATCGGCACAGCCCACGGCCCCTACAAGGGGGAGCCCAAACTTGATTTTGATCGCCTGCAGCAGATTGAGGAAAAAGTAGACACTCCCCTTGTTCTTCACGGAGCTTCAGGAGTTCCCGATGACAGCATATGCCGGGCTGTAGAAATGGGTGTATGTAAAATAAATATTGATACAGATATACGCCAGGCATTTGCCCGGGGGATAAACAGGGTTCTTAAAGAAACCCCTGATGAATATGATCCCCGCAAGCTCTTGGGGCCAGCCAAAGAAGAAATGAAAAAAATAATTAAAACTAAAATGCGCCTGTTTAATTGTTCCGGAAAGGCGTAAAACAAAAAAGTGTAAAATAATATAAGTAGGAGGATTCATTTATTATGAAGTTATTTTTAGACACAGCCAACTTAGATGAAATTAGAAAAGCTGCTTCCTGGGGAGTTATTTCTGGGGTAACCACAAACCCCAGCCTGGTTGCCAGGGAAGAAGGAGATTTTGAGAAAATCATAGAAGAGATAACTGGCATAGTCCCCGGTCCGGTTAGTGCAGAAGTTATAAGTCTAAAAGGTGAAGAAATGGTAGAAGAGGCAAAAAAGCTTTCTCAAAAAGCCTCCAATGTAGTCATTAAGATACCCATGACTTCGGAAGGGATGAAAGCTGTCAGCCAGCTTACGCCCCTGGGCATCAAAACCAACGTTACCCTGGTGTTTTCCTTTAACCAGGCCTTAATGGCAGCTCAAGCCGGGGCCACCTTTGTAAGTCCCTTTGTAGGGAGGTTGGACGACATCGGTCATACAGGAATGGATGTGGTAAAGGAAGCCGTTGATGTTTACAACTACTATGGTTATGAAACAGAAATAATTGCCGCCAGCATTCGCCATCCCCTTCATGTGATTGAGGCTGCCAGGGTCGGGGCCCACATCGCCACCATTCCTTTCAAGGTCCTGGAGCAGATGTTTAAGCATCCCCTTACAGACATAGGTATTGATAAGTTCCTGGAGGATTGGGGCAAAAAATCTAGCTAGATAAGTCTTAATTAGCTTTAGATGAGGCTTTAAATGGAGAGGAGAAATTATAAATATGGAAAGGGAATTGGCTTTAGAATTTGTACGAGTTACGGAGGCAGCATCGCTGGCATCAGCCCGTCTCATGGGCCGGGGAGATAAGATAGCCGCCGACAGGGCAGCCGTAGACGCCATGCGCAAGGCTTTTGATACCGTGTATGTAAAGGGCACGGTAGTTATAGGAGAGGGGGAAATGGATGAAGCTCCTATGCTTTACATAGGCGAAAAGGTTGGCACAGGGGATGACCCGGAGGTTGATGTAGCGGTAGACCCCCTGGAAGGAACAAAGCTGGTAGCCAAAGGATTACCCAACGCCCTTTCTGTCCTGGCTGTTTCCAGCAGGGGATGTCTTTTGCATGCTCCTGATATGTACATGGACAAGATAGCGGTAGGGCCTAAAGCTGCTGGAGTCATTCACCTGGACGCCTCTGTCAAGGAAAACTTAAAGGCGGTAGCAAATGCCTTAAACCGCAACGTAGAGGATCTCACTGCTATAGTTTTGGACAGGCCCAGGCATGAACATATAATAGAAGATATACGGAAAGCCGGGGCCCGGGTAAAGCTAATCTCCGACGGGGATGTATCAGCAGCCATAGCCACGGCCCTGGAAGGAACAGGCGTGGACATACTTTTTGGTATAGGAGGAGCTCCGGAGGGAGTTTTGGCGGCGGCAGCCCTGAAGTGCCTGGGGGGAGAAATGCAGGCACGACTTCATCCTGAGGACCAGGAAGATAAGGACAGAATTCGCAAGCTGGGAATATGTAACATGCATAAGTTATTAAGGTTAGATGACCTGGTAAGGGATGAAGATGTTATATTCGCCGCTACAGGTATCACGGATGGGGACATGCTTAAAGGCGTAAGATTTCACGGGAAAACAGCTTCTACCCATTCCCTGGTGATGAGGGCCAAGACAGGAACGGTTCGCTTTGTAGAAGCGCTTCACCAGCTGGACAAAAAGCCTGATTATGTAGTTAGGGTTTGCCCAAAAGAAGAAGAAAGGTAATATCTAAAATATCACTATACATTGTATAGTGTTAATGTATCTGGCATCTGTGTAATCACCATGTATATTTTCAAATGTTTGTGGAAATATTAGTTATCTATTTCCACCTGCTATTTTTCCCTCATTATTAAAATCCCTATATTAATAACATCGCAGGCATATTTTTAATGTCAGTGGCAACAATAGGATTAATTTACAGATCAAAGAAAAAAATAGGTACCCTGGGGTTTGATTACATTACCGTAATTATTACTTACATTATAACCATCGTGTTTCTTTTTTACCTGGGGATTCCACCTGATTTTTTTATTAACATAAAAAAATAAAGTCCAGGAGGTTCAAGCTTTATGGAGATAGGCACTAAAGAAGTAAAAATAAATAATCTAGAAGAGATGACACTGACAGAACTAGGTAAGCTGGCTCAGCAGTATCATATTAAAGGTTATTCACAGATGAAAAAAAAGGAATTAATATTTGCTCTTTTAAAAGGGGCAGCAGAAAAAGAAGGGTATCTATTTGCTGAAGGAGTCCTGGAGATTATGCCTGATGGGTTTGGTTTTTTAAGGCCTTTTAATTACCAGCCCAGCGTTGAAGATATATATATATCCAACTCCCAGATAAGGCGTTTTGATATGAGAACGGGAGATAAGGTCTCGGGGAAGGTAAGGCCTCCCAAGGACAACGAAAGGTATTTCGCCCTGCTCATGGTGGAGGCGGTTAACGGTATGGATCCGGAACTATCAACTAAAAGGCGATACTTCCCCTCCCTGACCCCTGTCCACCCCCAGGAACAGCTAATTCTGGAAACAGATCCCCAACAGTATTCCACCCGAATTATTGATCTTTTAATTCCCGTAGGTAAAGGCCAGAGGGGGCTGATTGTTTCTCCGCCCAAGGCAGGGAAGACCCTGCTGTTAAAAAGAATTGCCAACAGTCTGGCAACCAACTTTCCGTCATTAGATATTATTGTTCTTTTAATTGATGAGAGGCCTGAAGAAGTTACGGACATGAGCCGTTCCGTCAAGGGGGAAGTGTTAAGCTCCACCTTTGATGAGCAGCCCCAAAACCACGTGCGGCTGGCGGAACTGGTGCTGGAAAGGGCCCAGCGACTGGTGGAGCACGGGCGGGAGGTGGTCATACTTCTAGACAGCATTACCCGGCTTGCCCGGGCTTACAACCTGGTTATCCCTCCCAGTGGCCGAACTTTGTCCGGGGGTATAGACCCGGGAGCCTTCCACAAGCCCAAGCGATTCTTCGGGGCGGCCCGGAACGTGGAGAACGGTGGGAGCCTTACCATCCTGGCTACAGCTTTGGTAGACACGGGAAGCCGCATGGACGATGTTATTTATGAAGAGTTTAAGGGTACAGGAAATATGGAGCTCCACCTGGAAAGGAAGCTGGCAGAAAAGAGGGTGTTCCCGGCTATAGATATAACAAAATCCGGAACCCGCAGAGAGGAGCTTTTGCTGCCGGAGAAGAAGCTGGAGCTGATGTGGACTCTAAGAAGAGCCATGCACAGTTCCAGTCCCGGAGAATTTCTGGAGCTTCTTATCAGCAAGCTATCTAAAACCAAATCAAACGAAGAATTTTTGGCCAACATGCATAATTTGTAAAAAAATTATGCATGTTTTTTTTGTTTTGGTTAAGAATAGTAAAATGAATTATAAAAGATAAGTGTGTGGTATTTTAAATTGCAGGTATTTAACAGAAAAATCGAGGTGACCAAAATGGTTTTGGGTAGTAAAAATTTCCTGTGTGCTCTGCTGATGTTTTTTTTAATGGCGGGCATGCCGGGAACAGTTTTAGCCGGTGATGAGGCAGAAGCCGAAGATGACGGCTTTTACCGACCGCCTTATCTTGAGCAGATAAAGAGCTACTTAGAAAAGAATGATCCGGAAAAAGAAGATGATGACAAAGAAAAAGAAGAGGAAATGGAAACTATTATACACCAGGTGAGGAGCGGAGAAACGGTAAGTCGAATTGCTTCCAGGTATAGGGTTTCTGTAGAAGATATTGCCTCTAATAACCAGTTGAGCAATCCTCACCTTATCAGTGAAGGTGAGGTATTAGAAATTACCCGGGGAGCAGTAAAAAAGCACCATGTATCTAAAGGAGACACTATCTGGGATATTGCCGAGAAGTACGGAGTAAGCTGGAGAACAATTTTAGAGGTGAATGAAGTAGCTAGTCCTAACAGTATGTCTATTGGAACAGAGCTGGTTATCCCCATGGAGGATAAAGATTCGGAAACAATGGTGGCAGCGGCATCAGGAGCAGCTCCTGTAGAAGAAATAGATGAGTCAAAGCAGCAGGCAGCATCAAATGGGAGATTTATTTGGCCGGTAGAAGGCTGGATATCTTCGCCATATGGACCCCGCCGGGGAGGTTTTCATTACGGTCTGGATATAGCTGTCTCTACAGGAACTCCCATACGGGCCATGGCTTCCGGATGGGTAAATTTTGCCGGATGGAGAGGGGGCTACGGCCGGACCATAATAATAGACCATGGTGATGGCTGGGAAACCCTTTACGGTCATGCCTCCCGGCTAAATGTAGCTGAAGGGGAGGAAGTCTACCAGGGACAGATCATTGCCCGGGTGGGGGAAACTGGAAATGCCACGGGTCCGCATCTTCACCTGGAAATAATCAAGGACGGCAGCAAATTAAATCCAAAAACACAACTGCCCCCCAGATAAAATTAATATAAATTAATATAAAGAAAATCCAAAGCAAATTAAATATTGCAATAAACCTAAACCTGTGTTATTATTTATTAGATAATTTAAGCAGAAAGAGGTGAACCCTGGTGAAAGCAAAAATACATCCTGGATATGAAGAAACAACAATAACCTGTTCCTGCGGGGCAGCTTTTAAAGTCGGTTCAACCCAAAAGGATCTCAAAGTGGAGATATGCTCCAGCTGCCACCCCTTCTTTACTGGCAAGCAGAAATTTGTGGATTCTGGAGGACGGGTTGAAAGGTTTAAGCGTAAATATGGGGTAAGCGGTTAAGCAGGGCAGGAAAGCTCTGCTTTTTCTGTTTTTTAATACTTAAGGAGGTTTTGAGGGTGAGCACGCCTATCGGAGGACAAGCCGTAATAGAGGGCGTTATGATGAGAAATAAGCAGGATATGACGATTGCTGTCCGGCGCCCCGACCAGACCATATATCTTTTTCAAGACAATATAAGTTCCTTTGCTCAAAGATGGCCTGCCTTTAAACTACCCATATTGAGGGGAGTACTGGCTTTTTTTGAGTCACTTATCCTGGGGGTCAAAGCTTTAAACTTTTCCGCGGACCAGGCCCTGGATGAAGAGGAGGAAAAACTAGAGGGATGGCAGATCGGGCTTACTATGGGGATAGCCTTCACCTTTGCCATTGCGCTGTTTTTCTTTTTACCTACTTTTTTGGCCAGGTTTTTAATTGTTGAGACTTCCCAACCTCCCCTGATAATGAATCTTATGGAGGGTGGATTAAGGCTTTTAATATTTTTAGGTTATGTTATGGCTATTTCCCGAATGAAAGACATTCAGCGGGTCTTTCAGTACCACGGGGCTGAGCATAAGGTTATTCACTGCTACGAAGCGGGCCTTCCCCTTAACGTGGAAAACGCCAGGAAGTTCAGTTCCCTTCATCCCCGCTGCGGGACCAGCTTTCTTCTCCTGGTCATGGTTATAAGTATAATCTTTTTTTCCTTTTTTGGATGGCCCAATATTTTCATGAGAATGGTAATCCGGCTTTCCTTATTGCCCTTGATAGCCGGGATTTCCTACGAGGCTATAAGGTTTGTAGGTAAGACCAATTCTCCCCTGGCTTCCATAGTTTCTTTCCCGGGCCTGGTTCTGCAGAGACTGACTACCCGGGATCCCGATGATTCCCAGCTGGAAGTAGCCCTGGAAGCCCTGGAGCCTTTGGCGGAACAAAAAGAAGTACCTGCGTGAAGCTAATATCTCATATATTTAAGGCTAATAACCCTTCTTAGACCCTTAATTTTTAAGTCTGCAGCGGTTCATTGCTTTTTATAGTTTTTTTAGATAAAATAGGGTTAAAGCAGGCTGAAAGTATGAACAGCTAGAATTTTTAGAGGTGAAATTTATGTTAGATAAATTACAGGCCGTAGAAGAACGGTTCGAAGAGTTAGAAAAATTAATAAGTGATCCTGAAGTGATTAATCGGCAGGATCAGTGGCGGGAATACACTAAAGAGCACTCTCAGTTAAGTGATACAGTTGAGGTTTACCGCCAGTATAAAAAGGTTTCTCAGGAGCTGGAAGAAGCCAGTGAGATGCAAAAGGAAGATTTAGATGAAGAAATGGTCGCTATGGTTAAAGAGGAGATAAGTGCTCTGGAACAAAAGAAGGAGGAGCTTTATGAAAAGCTTAAAGCCCTGCTTGTTCCCAAGGATCCCAACCGGGATAAAAATGTATTTGTAGAAATCAGGGCTGGAACCGGTGGGGATGAGGCTGCTCTTTTTGCCGGGGATCTGTTCCGAATGTATTCCCGTTTTGCTGAACGCAAGGGGTGGAAGCTGGAAATAATTACCGCCAGCTCTCCGGATGTAGGTGGTTTTAAAGAGATAATATTCATGCTGGATGGTAAGGGAGCATACAGCTCCTTGAAGTATGAGTCGGGAGTCCACCGCGTCCAGAGGGTTCCTGCTACAGAATCCAGCGGAAGAATTCATACCTCCGCTGCCACCGTAGCTGTCCTTCCGGAGGCGGAGGAAGTAGATGTGGAGATCAACTCCCAGGACCTGAGGGTTGACACCTTTTGCTCTACCGGACCCGGCGGACAGAGTGTTAATACGACCCAGTCAGCTGTCCGGATTACCCACGAGCCTTCTGGAATCGTGGCGTCCTGCCAGGATGAGAAGTCTCAGCATAAAAACAGGGATAAAGCCATGAAGGTGCTGCGGGCCAGGCTCCTGGATAAAATGCAGTCTGAGAAGGAAGAAGAAGAGGTGGAGTCCCGCCGAAGCCAGGTAGGCAGCGGGGACCGCAGCGAAAGAATACGCACCTATAACTTCCCCCAGGGGAGAGTTACAGATCACCGTATAGGTTTAACCCTTCACAAGCTGGAGCATATTTTGGAAGGGGAAATAGACGAATTTATTGAACAGCTTGCCGCTGCAGAAAAGGCCGAGTTTTTACAGCAGGCCCAGTGATGAATGTGTAACTTTTAAACTGTTGTAAGGAATAAGTATTGCAGGGAATGAGTTATATGAAAATAACAATAAGAGAAGCCCTGAAAAGGGCTTCTTTAACATTAAAAGAAGCCGGTATTTCTCAGTATAATTATGAAGCAGTGCTCCTTTTGGCTTTTTGCCTGAAAAAAGACCTGGTTTACGTTTATACCTGCCCAGAAAAATATCTAACAAAAGAGGACATGGAATTATACTCCAGGCTGGTGAAAAAGCGGTCTTCGGGGGTTCCTTTTCATTATATCAAGGGAGAAAAGGAATTTATGGGGCTCACTTTTAAAGTAAACCCTGGAGTGCTTATTCCCCGCCCCGAAACAGAGCTGGTAGCAGAAACCGCCCTGGAGTGGGCAAAGGACCAGAACGACAGAGCAAAGGGTCACAGCAGCGGTGGCGGGAGAGGAGAGGGAGGTGCTTTTAACATTTTGGACCTCTGTACCGGAAGCGGTGTCCTGGCCGTGTCCCTGGCCTATATGCTTCCCTCCTGCTCCCTTTGGGCTGCAGACATTTCAGATATAGCTCTGAAAACAGCCAGGGAAAATGCTGCCTGTCACGGAGTGCAGGGCAAAATTACTTTTGCACAGGGAGATCTGTGGGACCCCCTGGATTCCCTGGCCTTTACAGAGGACCTTAAATTTTCCATAATTGTTTCCAACCCGCCTTACATATCTACAAGCCAGTTAGCGCAACTGCCCCCAGGGATTAAGGAACATGAACCCCTGCTGGCCCTGGAGGGAGGGCCTGATGGCCTGGATTTTTACCGGCGGATTTTTTCTAAACTTCACAAATTCCTTGCTTTACCGGGAATAACAGTACTGGAAGTGGGCCTGGGCCAGAGCAACCAGGTGTCTGCTCTGGCGGAAGGATGCGGGTTGTTCCGGGAAGTCAAGGTTATCAGGGATTACAGCGGTATTGAAAGGATCGTTGCCGCCTATGGATAAAAGGGGACGGGAATCCTCGGAACCTGTTAACTCCGGGAGGATGTTACGTCAAGTCTTTCCCTGTGCTGGTAATGGTAAGCTTACCGTGTTTTATGCCTTTTATACTAATTAGCTTTTCAGCTACCTTCTTAGCATCCCCCGCTTTACCTTTAATCACCAGAACCTCCAGACAGTTATGATGATCCAGGTGAACGTGCATGGTTGAAAGAATCAGGTCATGGAAGTCATGCTGAAATTCTGTCAGGAGGTCGCTTAAACCCCTTACGTGATGGTCGTATACCAGGGTGATGGTGCCGGCTACATCCTGATTCTCATCAGACCATTCCAGTTCTACCATCTGGCTGCGTATGAGGTCCCTTATTGCTTCTGAACGATTGGTGTAACCTTTTTGCACAATCATTTTGTCAAAATTTTCAAGAAGATGTTCATTCATGGAAATGCCAAATCTTATTAGTTTGCTCATGTCAAGCATTCCTCCGGTATAAATATTTTTAAAATACATTAAAATAGTTCTCTTTTTTTGCCCTTCTTCCTGCTGAAGGGCGTTGTTATTTTTGGGGGGCGAAATAAAATAATTTAAAAATTTTTTCATTTTGATGTCTAAGGGCAGCAGAATCTGGCAATACTAATCAATAGAGAAGATAAAGGAGGGACAAATTATGCTGCCCCGAAAGGTAGAAATAAGTGGAGTAAATACATTTAAGCTTCCCACATTGACTAATAAAGAAATAAAAGAGCTGTTTCAGCGCTTGCAAAGCGGCGACGAATCAGTACGGGAAGAGTTAATACAAGGCAATTTGCGCCTGGTGCTGAGCGTTCTAAAGAAATTTAACAACCGGGGAGAATATGTTGATGACCTTTTCCAGGTTGGTTGTATAGGACTCATGAAAGCTATCGATAATTTTGATCTTTCCCAAAACGTTCAGTTTTCTACTTACGCTGTTCCCATGATTATAGGTGAAATAAAAAGATACTTAAGGGACAACAATTCCGTAAGGGTAAGCCGTTCTTTAAAGATGTTGGCCCAGAAGATAATGCATACCCGGGATAAGTTGATCGAGAAAAACCAGGGGGAACCCACCGTTGGAGATATAGCAGAAGAACTTGGTATTACTAAAGAAGAAGTTGTTTTTGCCTTCAATGCAAATTACGACCCTATGTCCTTACACGAACCGGTTTTTAATGATCCTTCAGACCCGGTATACGTTATGGACATGATAAGTGACCAGAAACAGAATACAGACCTGTGGGTTGAGGACCTGGCCATTAATGAAGCCATGGATAAACTTCCCTTCAGGGAAAGGGAAATTATGAAAAAGAGGTTTTTCGAAGGGAAAACCCAGATGGAAGTGGCTGAAGAAATAGGAATTTCCCAGGCACAGGTGTCCAGAATAGAAAAAGCAGCTTTAAAATTTATCCGCAAGCATCTGAAGACGGAGGTGTAACCAGATGACCATTAAAAAAACGATTTGCCTGATAATACTTTCTCTAATGTTTACCGGTATAGCAGCAGCTTACTATTACCCTGCCATTTCCATAGGAAAGGGAGACGGCCTTTCCAGGGAAGAGGTTATCCGCTTTCATGTTTTGGCCCATAGCGATAATATCAGGGATCAACAGGTTAAAATGGTTGTCACCGAAGAAGTTTTAGGCCATGTGGAGGAAATACTGGTGGAGTCAGAATCGCCGGAGCAGGCCCGAAAAAAGCTGGAGGGGAAAACCTCTAATATCAAGCATTATGTAAAAGATATTTTGGAACGGGAAGGAACTCCCCATCCGGTGGAAGTAAAGTTAGAAAACCATGCCTTTCCCGACAGAGAGTATCATTACGGTGATTTTCCAGCGGGAGACTATGAAGCCTTAAGGATAATAATAGGAGATGGAGCAGGGGAGAACTGGTGGTGCGTTCTTTTCCCGCCCCTGTGTTTTACCCATCAGCCTGATTCCCAGGAACCTGACACCCGGAGAGATAAAACTGAAGTTGAAGTTAAAAAAGTAAATGCTGAAGATGCAGAAGATGCTGAAAAAGATAATAAAAAGGTAGCCAAATTAGATCAGGACAAAGTTGAAGTGCGCTTCAGGATTGTGGAGTGG
>Ga0207421_10002936_pt1 | contig 20749 bp, 19 predicted proteins | sample SodLakKL_010_SED_4_FD_187542 | JGI IMG/M metagenome (GOLD analysis project Ga0207421, IMG submission 187542) | Alkaline sediment microbial communities from Lake Tanatar, Kulunda Steppe, Russia - 8KL_010_SED (SPAdes) (version 2) | ecosystem: Environmental > Aquatic > Non-marine Saline and...
CCCGCTCTTTCTTGCCGTCCTTGAGAAGGACATCGACGCCTGGCAGCGTTTTTTCGAACGGTTTGGAATCCCAACAGGATTTGAGCGACAACCGGAGGACTCGTTTGAAGGTCCTCTCCAAGTCGTCCTCAACGAGCGTTCGGTGCTCAACCCCGACCACGTCGAAGGATATCCAGTCATCTCTCGGCGCGAGACGATAGAGTTCATGCGGAAGCATTATGCGACGTTTCAGTCAGCACTCGCTATGCTCGATCGCATGTACGACGATCTCGATCTCGACGTTTCCTACCGTGAGTCAGAGAGAGAATAGTCGTGAGTTTCACAGCACCAATTGAGTTATCGACCTCCTCCTCCTCCTCCTCGGTGAGGTGTAATTGATTGCCGTTGGTTTGACATCGGCAGCGTTCCCGGGTTGCTATTTTTGAATAGCTTGCTATTCATACTCTTCAGGCCGTGACGGAGCGATATCTTATTAACCAACAAATCTATGCCGATGCGGCCTTTGTTGGTTAACACGAGGCGACCGCTGATGTCCTACGAGCCACCGACGCCGCCGGCGGAACTCCCGACAGACCTCGTCAATACGCTCAACGAGTCCTCTTCTGAGCAGCTCCAGCACGTTGCCCGCTACGCTGAAGAGCTAGCTGAGCACAAAGCTCGCGAGGCACGTCTCGAAGAGGACTCAGATGAAAGCGAAATCGAAGAACGTCCCGACGATCTGCCGGACGATGTCCCGGCGAAGGCCACGATCACGATCAAGGAGATTAACGACAACCGCTACTACTACTGGCAGTGGCGAGAAGGCGAAAAAGTGCGTTCCCAGTATAAAGGCCCCGTCAGTCCCGACGAGTAGACGGTGGTGAACCGTAGCCGGAGGTTTGTCAAGCGCAATTAGTAGCGTAGCAGAGGACACCCCCCAGAGTGTGAATGGGTTCAACCCACCCCACACCCCTCAGTGTGAATGGGTCCGGTCAGTCCAAACAGGTAACACTCGGAGAAAAGATACCCACCCCACGTTTCCGTCGTAACTGGAGGTCGGTGGAGGGAACGCAGCCACGATCGAGGGGACCACACCCCCCACGTTTCCGTCGTTTCGTCACCCGGCCAAAGTCGATTATTGGGAGTAGAAGACGACCTCGGATCACCCACCCCGTGTTTCCGTCGTTTCTCGATAACGATCTCATCAGTAGTGATGATGGACATTCAGTCGTAGCAAAAAATACAGTTTGACTGTACGCGTCAACACCCCATGTGCGAAGTGAATTGGGAGAGGGCTTGGCCCCGATTCCCAAAAATCGAGGTCATTGAATGGTATTGGGAGAAGTTACACACCCCTCGTCAAGAGTGAAAGCCGCCAGAAAATGCGGGTTTGAACAAGTAACAGGGGAGAAGGTATTCTTCGGATTGATTGCGTTCGCTCCGACCACACCACACCCCTCGTCACGAGTGTATTCGCTGATAAGTTCTAAATCTACATACCCCGTGTTCGAAGTGTAAATAGGGGCTATTGTGGATATTTATCGCTCTTACGTCGGCTTTGGGGAACTGAAATACTGCTCCGACAGCTGTGACTAATTATTGAGAGGAGAAAACGGAAACGGGTTGATAGTCAATCAGAACAGCCACACAAGTTCATCTGAACTAAGCGGAAGTTCACCTCCGAAGTGAACTAGCAGATAGCGGTGGAATGCCACCCCCCGTGTGCGAAATGAATCCGCTCTTCTCCTAAGGGGACCCCGTGTGAGAGATGAATTGACTGATGAGTCGAAGGGAGGGACACCCCGTGTGCGAAATGAAATCTTGCGTACTGTTGTCAGACATATCTAGTCATTCTAACAACACACTTCCCGGAACCACCCCCCGTGTGCGATATGAATTCGGTGGGGGCGTCGGGGATTCTTGGCGTCAGTTCCCCTCGAAGAAATCGTCTATCTGCGCGTTGACAACGGATTTGACGAGATCCTCTTCGTGTTCAGCATCCTCGAGACGGAAGTCAGTCTGGAGGGTCTCGGCGACCACTTCCGGATCGTCAACAAAGGTGTATTCCTTGTGGACACCACTACCGTACCCCCGCCCCCGTTTCTCCGACGTGACGAAATTGTAGGTCTCAGCTTCATTCATATATCGCAGATAGGAGTCGCGCGATTTTTCATCGGCATCCAAGAGGTCGGTGAGGTACTGGTACACTCGGTAGGCAACCGTACTGGGGACAGCGTTCAGGTTGCGCTGCGAATAAACGGGGACGATCGCGGTTGCGTAGAGCGAGAGCTTCTTTTGCGTCGAGAGGCCCTGCATCTGGGTCAGCGTCCGGTCCCGTTCGGCTTCCTTCTGGGCATCGCGAACGTGCTCTTCACGAACCGTATCTTTTCCACCCCGGTCAGCGATTTCACCCGCTTTCCGGAACAGATCGATTGCCTTCCGCGCGTCACCGTGATCCTGAGCAGCGAATGCAGCACTGAGCGGAATGATTCCATCCTCGAGGACATCGTCCTGGTACGCGTCGCGACGACGTTCGAGAATCGACTGCAGTTGATTCGCGTCGTAGTCGGGGAAGACGACGTCCTGCGGATTAAACGAACTCTCCGCCCGCCCATCGATATCCTCCATAAATCGAGGGTCGTTCGTGAGCGCGGCGACGGATACATGGCCCTCGATGCGACCAAGCTGGGACGCTCGAGACAGCTGGTAGAGCAGTTTCGAATACGCCGGCTCGTCGTTCGGATCGCGTTGCCGACCAACCAGGAGATCGACCTCGTCGAGGATTATGATAACCGAGTCGAAGTTGTTGCTCAGAATCTCGTAGAACCGATCGAGCTTCTGATCAGTCGAGATACCGCTCTCGGGGACGCCGACATCAACGCCCGCTTCTTCGGCCGCGTTCTTCACGAGGCGATAGACAGCTCGGTCGTGCGATTTGATCGTCTGGCAGTTGATTTTGATGACGCCAAACCGATCTCCCTGCGAGTTCGCGAGTTCGAGGACCTGCTGACAGACCGCATTGATGATGAGTGACTTCCCGGTGCCCGACGGCCCGTAGAGGAGCATATTGGGTGGACGATTCCCCTGCAGTGCCGGTCGCAGGTAGGTGATAATATCATCAAGCTGGTCATCACGACCAACAATTCGATCCTCGTCGATGACGGCATCCGGGTCGAGAAGTCCTTTATCTTGAAAAACAGAGTTCTGAACGCCCTCCTGAAGACGGCCTTTGATAGATTGTGAGAGGGATTGTTGATCGTCGCCGTCAGCCATGTTTTCGCAGTTAGGTCGAAACTATAAATAAATATGGGTACCGTGTGCGAGGTTAAATCAGTCGAATTCGGTCGATAGAGAGGATATAGGAGGAGGGTGTCGGTATAACTCCGTGACCGCGGGCGAAGTCAATTAGGTGTAATAGCCCCCCGTGTGCGATATGAATTCACGGAAAACTCATCGAACAGCCGTCGATGCCGAGGCGGTGCAGAAGACCTCGGCGGAGGCACCCCCCGTCTGCAAGATGAAACATCAGACGTGATCTCAATCCGAATAGTACCGAGCATATCTCTCGACAATCCCGTGTGGGACGATATCTCGCCAGGGGGTTACCCCCACACCCCGTGTGCGATATGAAATTGACGAGAGGGTAGGCGGGAACGAATCAATCAAGGAACACGGGATTTGTCCAGAGAGCCCACGAGAAGACGTAAAACAGATGATAACGCCCAGATCACAGGGGAGTAACGCCACGGACGAGTTCGGTTGTGTCACGAAACGTATCGTTTCGTTTCGACCGACCCTAGTTCCAATACGGCTCTGGTTGACAGAGTAGCTATGTAAAGGTTTCCCTGTAACATAGCTCATTCCGATATCGTTATCTCTGCGTCCTCTTCTCCGTGATATCGTGGATTTCAGGTGTCTCGAGGTCTCTCTTCTCGATCACCCCCTCCCGCCGTTTTCCTGATTTCATCTCGCACACGGGGTGTGGGGGTTAGACTTCGTGGGGGCCGTGGTTAACCAACAAACCCACTCCAAACGGGTCTTGTGTTGGTTAATCGCTCTCCGTGTTCGCGAACGCCGTCAATTCCGAGATCAATCTGTGGGTATTTCTTCAGCAGCTGAATCGGTAGGTGAGTTATCGAAATTGAGCTGAACTAGTCAACCCGGTAGACAGCAAGCGCTTTCAGGAAATTGTTGGCACAGTAGCGAATCCGGCACCGTACGCAGCAGCCTCGATGAAGCTTGTGCGGACCCGGATCGATGAACACGCGTGCATCTTGGACTGGATTACGCGAGTAGACTGCGACGGCTTCTTCTCCACCGTTTTCACTTGTTGGTGTCTGGATGTAAACTTCGATCATCTCTCCACGACTGAAGTACTCACGAAGATCTCGCTCTTGTGCCTCGCGATGAGCCCGTTCCTTGGATCCTCGGCTGGTATCTGTGGACATAGTTGTGCTATTGGGCGTTAAGGTGACTCTGATAAGCCTGTTCTATGGCCTCGAGATCCTCTTCGAATAGCTCTTGAGCTGACTTTCGGCCAGCCTTGGCCGCATAGACATCCCGGACTTTACCCTGAACCGCCGAGAGCTTCTTAGCGCTCTGCTGAGCGACTTTTTTCTGCGCGAACTTCCGACGTCGTGATTCCCATCCATCGATTTCGAACGCTAAGTACCACCGGGCAGTTTGCCGGATGTCGGTGAACTCAACTGATGCCTCAACCGGACGAAGACCGTCAACCTGACTCACAAGTAGTGTTGTCAAGAGGTTCTCGTCTACCGCACGATAGTCTTCTTCGTCCGGTTCGTCCCACGGGTCGAAGTCTACGAGGTCGCCAAGTCCCATATATACCCATTTGACGGGGTGTATAAACAACCCCCATGAGCGGCTTTACGCTTACTAGAGCCATTTCGAGTGAAGCTGAGCGAAGACTTTTAATATTATTGCTCTTGCGCCCGACCCCTCCAGCCAAGGTGCCAAAATCTCAAAGTATGAGTCCTTTAGAGAGGAGTCCAACCCGCGATATATTTTTTCGATTATCTACTTCGAGTTTGTGTTCGTGTAGGCCGTCAACTCCCGGACCCGCGTCTCCGTGAGTTCTCGACGAATCTCCGTCCGATCCCAGCCAAGCGGTGCCAGCACACTCTCGACAGCTCTGACGAGTTGCGGTTCGTAGTACGACGCATCGTACGACTTTATCTCTTCGTGGGCCAACGCGACCCGCTCTGGCGAACTCTTCTTGTCGTCGACGACCACGTACTCGATGTCCTGTCCCGGATGGATGGCGAGGTCCTGAGCCCGAGCCCGCTTCAGCGCCGCCACGTTCTGGGTGTTCTGCGTGTACCCTTCCAGCGGCTTGGAGACACGATTCCGTTCGACGAGCTGCTCGACCGGCACCGTTCCAGCGTGGAGGCGCTTGATTGCGTCCTGAAGACAGTCGAGTACACCGTCCGGAGATCGAGTCGCGTCGAGCCGTTCGAGACAGTCCCGCTGGACGTCCTCGATGAATGGTGGGGTCGAGCGCTGCCGAGCTTCGATACCGCGTATCTTGAAATCGTCGTCGCCAGCGACCTTCCCGAAGTACTTCGTCAACGCGCCGGCGTCGCTCTCGCGCTGCGGCACGAACGCCACCCAGTCGTAGTGGGCTTCGTGTTCGAGCTGGATCTCGACCTCTTCTGTGATTGCCGTTGCGAGTGCTTTGAGGTCTTCGCGGTCCTCGTCGTCGACGTCAGGGTCCGGAGTCACCCAGATGGAGTCAACGATGCCGTGGACGACGCGCCAGCCGCCGGCCTCCAGCCGCTGTTTCGCCGTTAGTAGGATCTCGCGAGCGAACGCGTTAATTGCATCGTGGCACTCGATGCGGCCGAACTTCGCGTTGCTGAAACCCTGATACCCGAAGCAGGCGACGAGGATCCACTTCAGCGCTCCCGACCGCCCCTCGAGTTCCGCCAGTCGGTCCTCGTCGGGGTCGTCCCGTTCCTTCTCGCGACGGATGGCCGCCTTGATCTCGTCGCGAGCGTCGATGATCGGCTGTAGCACGTCGACGAGGTAGCCCCGGTCGTCGCAGATCGAGTATCCGAGGTCGGGGACGTCGTCGCGGTCGCTGTGGCAGCTACACCGGATGACGTCCGGCGAGACGTTCCGGGTACAGATGATGTTCGGATAGAGACTCGAGAAGTCGAGTTCGTGGACGTTCTCGTGGAGGCCGACCTCGGGTGCGAAGATGAAGCCGCCGCGGTCGGCGTCGTGGAGCGTCCCCATCGGCTTGTAGAACTCGTGGCGCCAGGAGTTCCACGGGACGAGGACACCGCGGTCGTGGGCCTCGCAAATCTGGATGGCGGTGAGAACGTTCCCGATCGACGCCCACGCGAGCTCCTGGACGGGCTTTTTCGACCGCGACACGAGGTCGAGGACGCCGTCGAGGTTCGTCTCCCCGTAGAAGAACGTGTTCGACTCGTCGATGATCGCCCGGCCGGGGACGTTGTACCGCGCCGGCGAGTGGCCGACGCGGCCGTAGCTCGAGTACGTCGACCGGCTCGCTAGTTGCTGGTAATCGATGTCAGACCACCGGCTTAGCGAGAAGTCGTCAACGCTGGTGTTCGTCGCCATCTCGTACAGCGTCGGGACGATCTCGCTGGTTGAGCAGACTAATAAATCCGGATCATGTGCGTCGAGCGCCTCTTGGACGGCGGTCAGGATATCTGTTGTCGAGCCGGTGACGGTGTCGCCGGCTACGGCCAGCTCCCCGTAGATGTCGTTGCTCGTTTCAGTCACCGGGACGTCGAGCTGGAGCGTCGACAGCTCGCTCGCCGGCGTCGGATCGATACCGGTCTCCAGACAGTACCGGAATTCCCGCGAGAAGTCGACGTTGAAACAGGCGAGATCTCCGGCTGGATACTCCGACAGCTGGCGCGCTTGCCGAGCGAGTGGAGTGACGCGGTCGATGTGGGCGACATCAACCGCGAGAACGGCCTCTTCATCCCGTCGAAAGCTGGGCCTCCGTGAAACCATCTCGGTCGCAACGACATCCGGGTGCTGGGCGTACATCGACTGGAGTGTCGTGAGATCGAGGTCGGTGTTGGGATCACGACTGGCGACGTAGAAGCGGGGGTTGTAGTCATCGAGTTCGATCGCGACAGCACCGTCGGGAGTAGCCTTCCACTCCAGAATACGGCCGTCGTCTAGGAAATCGGTGGTGAACGGCATTTATTGTTCAATATTCCACTGGACATCCGAATTGAATAAGCGATGGCGTGTTACTTCCGGGTTTCAGCAGATGGGTTCAAAAAGAATTCTCGAAGCCATATCCAGGCTTATTGTTCGTCGCCATCGGCTTCCGGGACGTTTTCCGGAATCTATGAGCTAATGTTAACCAACAAAATTGGAGACGTGCACTGAGTGTTGGTTAATGTGGGGTTGATCATTGAACCTAAATTGTTCTCCCAGGCTTGGATTTCGGGGTCTCGCTTCCTATCTGCCATCCTAACAAGCCAGTAGTTCAACCCGAAATCCAGTCCCTGTGTATAAACGGAACGAGGTAAAGTACCAGGATCAGATGTTCAGTGGTATTTCACCCATCAATCATACTTTCGAAAACCAATTTCACGAGCCATCTCTCGAAACGACTGCCGACACAGCCAAATATCGTACTTGCCGACCAGGCCTTGCTTCCGGCCCGTGTCCCTGCAGACGCGTTGATTCCCGGTCCGTCCACCATGCGTGTCAGTACCGTGAGACTTGTTCGTGTCCTCTTCGAAATTGTCGGTCACGCAAGCCACTTCGCTCTGCGCCGCAGCGTCGGTTCAATCGAAGTGCCTCCGGCGAGATCGTTGAGAACGGTCGCCGCGTTACAGTCGCCGAGCCCGTTGAGTGCGTGGCGACGGAACTCTCCCCGCAGGCCGTCCATACGGACGAGTACGGCAAGGTTCGTCGTCTCGCGTTCCCGGACGAGCGTGTCGATCGCCTCGTAGCGTTGCGTTCGTGAAACGTTCTTTCTAACTGCCGTTTGGAATGTGGTTGACATTGTATATTCAGGGGTGGTGGTTATTGGGCCTCTTCAAGTGCGCAGTAGGACCCCTCGTGAGCCGATATCCATGTCGTCACGAGCGAGTCTTCGGACGCAGTCGAGTAGATTGTACATAGGTCAGGGCCCGACTCCCTCGCTTCGACGATCGCGAGACACATCGAGGCCGCCTGTTCGCTTTTCCGTGACGCGTCCGCGTTTGTCATCCGGTCGTTCGAGCCTTTGCGCATCAATCTGCGAGACCGATCTCCTCTTGTCCATCGTGCTCACCTGCCTCCGCATCCTCGATCGCCTCGGGCTCCTCGAACGTGGGGAACCGGTCGTCGAACGTGTTCCAGTCGGCCTCCATCTCCTCCTCGGTAAGTAGGCACAGTTCGAGGTGATCACGGACCGAGTCGTGGTCCATCTCGGTGCCGATCAACACCAACTGGCTGCCGCGGTCGCCCCATTCATCATCCCACAGCTCTTTGAGATCGGGATACGCCTCGAAGTGCTCCTCGCGCTCTTCGGGTGGGAGCGTTGCGATCCACTTACCCGCGGGGGCGACACGGATCGATTGACCGGCGACGTTCAGCATGAGGGCTCGCTCCTCACGCCCGGCGAGCCAGAAGTGGCCCTTCGATCGGACCACAGGCTTCGGGAACGCATCGAGCAGCTCGGCGAACCGCTCGGGGTGGAAGGGTCGGCGGGCCTCGAAGACGAACGAGGTGACGCCGTGTTCCTCCTCGGCCGACGCGTGGGGCTCTCTCAATTCCTGTATCCAGCCGGCCGACTGGCTCGCCTCCTCGAAGTCGAATCGACCGGTGGCTATCACGTCATCGGGGTCGACGCGGCCGTGGGTCGTCCGGATGATCTCGGCTCTGGGCTGGAGGATCTCCAGCGTCGCCTCGATCTCATTCAGGGTTGCCTCGTCGATCAGGTCGCATTTATTCAGGAGGAGGATGTCACAGAACTCCACCTGTTCGACGAGAAGGTCGCCGAGGTGTTTTTCAGTCCCATCGTCGTCGAGGATCTCGTCCGACTCCATCGCCTCCTGAAACTGGTGGGCGTCGACGACCGTCACCGTCGTGTCGAGATGACAGTTTTCGAGCGGTTCGACCCCCGTCTCCTCGTAGAACTCCGTCGGGTCGAGGTCTGACTGATCGAACCCGAGCGTGAGCGTCTGTGCGACCGGGAGGGGTTCGGCGACGCCCGTCGACTCGACGATAATGGCGTCGAACTCCCGATCCCGCGTGAGTCCGCCGATCGCGTCCAGCAGGTCACCGCGGAGTTCACAGCAGATGCAACCGTTCGAGAGTTCGATCAGCTCTTCATCTTCGGCGGAGATGTCCGATGATTCAGCGACGAGGCCCGCATCGACGTTCACCTCGCCCATGTCGTTGACGAGGACGGCGAGATCCAACTCGCCGCTTTCGCGCAAGAGATGGTTGAGAGTCGTCGTTTTTCCGGCACCAAGGGTCCCCGACAGCACTGTCACGGGTGTGGTCTCTCCGGGCATGTGTTAGCAAATACGGGCTTGTACCTGTTATATCTTATTATCTTTATCAAAGACTTTATTAATTTGTGATGGCTGAATTCAGACACTCACTCGACAGAGCCCATGAGGACACAAAGCTCACCTCGGATGTTCGGCTGCACGATCATCGGCGGAGGCATTCATGGAACGCATCTCGTCCAACGCCTGCTTGATGAGACGCCCATCGATAGATCGGATGTGTGCATAATCGATCCCCATGAGCGACTCTTAGCCTCGTTTCGTGCGCGGGCGACTACCTGTGGCATGAACAGTCTCCGATCGACGTTTGTCCATCACATCGGGATCGAACCGTTCGGGCTCGAAAGCTTCGCCAAAGCGAACGGACGCGAAGACGAACTCGTCCCGACGGTCAACTACCCCGCACGACCGTCACTCGATCTCTTTTTAGACCACTCGGATTACGTCATCGAACGGAACGACCTCGAATCGCTTCACTATCAAGCGGCGGTGGAGGAAATTCATGAACGGCCTGAAACGCAGGGGCTTCGGCTTGAGACGACTGCCGGCCCGGTCGAGACGGACCGTTGTGTGATAGCGATCGGCCACGGCGGTCGGTATCGGTGTCCGGACTGGGCGACCAACGTCGACGGTATCGATCACGTCTGGAACGGATTTACTCCCGATCCGGGTGCCGACCGGACCATCGTGGTTGGTGGCGGGATCACAGCCGCACAGCTCGCCTGTCACCTCAGTGAGACGCAACAGGTCGTGCTTCTCTCGCGTCACCCGCTCAGGTGGGAGGTCTCGGAGGCGGCCCCCCCGTGGATCAACTGGTCGTACGTCCAAGATGAGCTCCACGTCCATCCGCCGGGATCGAGGGATCGGTTCGAGGTTATCAGAGAGGCACGGAATACCGCGACCGTGCCGCCGTATTTCTACGCCGAGTTCGAGAAACGCGAAGCTGACAGCACCCTCACGCTGACACAGGGAGCGGTCGAGTCGGCGACGGCGCGAGACGGGCGTATTCAGCTCTCGCTCGATTGCGGGTTACAACTCATCGGCGATCAGGTCGTCCTCGCGACCGGCTTCGAATCGGTATTCGACCATCCGTTCGTCGAGCAGGTCGCTGAAACACTCGATCTAGAACGGGGCTATCGGGGGATGCCGGTCCTTAATGATGGGACACTCGCGTGGCAAACCGACACCGATCGATCCGTTCCGTTGTACGTCACCGGGGCGCTTGCGCTCGGATCCGTCGGTCCGTACGCTTCAAACATCCCCGGTGCACGGCGAGCAGGCGATCGGATCTCCGCGGCTATCAGGCGTCGTCATCGTTCCACGTCCGATGAGACGAGCAAGGAGGGTCGCCGATCCGAGGTGGCACACTGAGTCGACAGCGTACGGAAACACTCCAACACGGTCGCACAATGACTGATACGACCCCTTCGCTGACGGAATCCACTATCGATCCACGAGAACGCCCTAGGTCAACACTGCTTGGGATCATGCGATATCGAGACGACATCGAGATATGCACGTTATTTGCGCCGACTGCCGTGGCTCCACAGCGGACGGACGCCTGGATCCGTGCCAATGAAGGCTCGTTTCGTGCCTTGGAGAAGTGTCGGTGAAGCGAACGTGGAAGGTGGAGTGTTGGCTGTCGATCCCTGCGTGCGACGCTCTCAGACATCTATTGCTGGGTCCGATGGAGTTCACATAGGCCGCTTCCCGAACTCTCAGAGGACTCCTGTATGAGCACCTCAAGCAGAGAAACTGTTGAAGCAACGTTAGTAATACTTAACCAGTAGATATTCAAAATTAGTAAAAAGCCACACAAAGATAATAACTGTTTTATTTGGGCACTCCATTATATCGGTATGGCCCGAACACGACGTGAACTCATCCTGAGCGGTGCTGGAGTGCTTACGATCTCGGCCTTGGCCGGGTGTACTGACGAGGCAGATCCAGAGCCCGAAGACGACGATCACAGTCACGATGATCACGATCATGATGACCACGATCACGACGATGCAGATGGGTATATCAACGAATTAGATATTTACGAGTTCCAGCTGTTGGATCGAGCCCACGATCCACACGAAGAGATCTCCTATATGCACGGAGACCATTGGCATGGTTCCGGTGACTTCCCGACGGTTCCCGAGGGCGACAACCTCTCCATCGGTGCTGAGGCATTCGATGAGGACGGGAACGAGATCGAACTGTGGGACGACTACGAGTTCCAAGCGGCGGTGGCCTCCGGGGCCGACGAAGACGTGGTATCGTTCGACTTCCACGGCGATCACATCCACGTCATCGGTGAACAGGAGGGGCTGACCGAGGTGGTCTTCCAGGTGTGGCACGACGACCATGCCGACTACCAGAGTGAACCGCTTGCCGTCCAAGTCGGGGAAGCGGATGACGAGGAGCGCGAGTCGTTCGACGCCCACCACGTCTCGGACGTCGAAATCCTCGACAGGGCACCCGACCCACACGAGGAGGTCGCCGACTGGCACGACGACCACTGGCACGGCGAACTGCCAACCGTTCCGGTCGACGATAACGTCTCGCTGGGAGCGGTATTCACCGACGACGGCGGGAATGAGGCGGAACTCAACGGCGAGTACGAGCTTCGAGTCCGGCTCGAAGACGACGCGGACGAGATCGTCGAGTTCGACTACCACGGCGACCACGTCCACATCATTGGCGAAGAGGAGGGTGAGACCGAGGTGGTCTTCCAGCTCTGGCACGATGACCACGCGGACTTCGAAACCTCCCCGATCGACGTTACCGTCGAGTAAGGTGATCACGCACAAACGACGATCGCACCGTGCAGTAAGCAACCCCCCGCTCGAAACATACTACAATGAAACTGACGCGTCGGAAATTACTGGCCACTGGAGGTGCTGTGGCTGCATCCTCGGCCATCGGTGGATGCTTGGACAGTCCAACAGATGTCGGCGGAGACGGCAACCACACCGGATCAGCTGCGTTCCTGACCCTACAAGACTGGGGTAACCAAGTCGCTGGGGACGTGATGGCGTTCGACACGCCCGTCGAAGTCGGCGAAATGGGACATGGCTGGGACCCGGACGGGGACATCGTTCCCGAGATTGCCCAGAACGATGTCTTCCTGTACTTACAGACGCCGGAATTCCAGTGGGCTGTCGACGTCGCCGAAGACTTCGATAGCGACGATGACTTGGAAATAACCCTCATTGACGCCATGGGTGCGGTTCCCGAGTCGGAGTTGCTCTCGTTTGCCGGCGGCGAGGAGCTGCTCCCAGCACCCGATAGCGATGTGGACTTCGATCCGGCGACCTTCGAAGTCGGTGAGTTCGAACTGATCCCCGGCGATGACGTCGCCGCCTGGTGGCACGATGATCACTGGCACGGCGGCGTTCCCGATGTCCCGCTCGATGGAACCCAGGCGCTGTCGGTCAATGTCGAAGACACCGATGGAAACGTGCCACCGCTTGGTGAGGACGAACAGTTCCAGGTCGATGCTCGACTCGACGACGGGGCACCCGATGGAATTGTTGAGATCGATGCCGACGGGCAAGACATCGAGTTCACTGGAATAGATCCCGGTCAGACACTCATCGTGTTTGAACTCCGTGCCGATGATGAAGTCGTATTCGATACTGCTGAGGACCCTACTACACTGACAGTCGCTGAGCCGGACGATATCGAGGTAGACGCGTTTTATGATCCGCACATCTGGGTCGACCCAGTTCACGCCCAGTCGATAGTGGATCTGCTCGCCGACGAGTTTGCGACAGTGATGCCGGATGCCGAGGACACGTTCCGTGAGAACGCCGAGGAATATATCGAGGCACTCGATCGAGTGGATCAAGGCTTCGAGGAACTCGCGGCGGACGCGGAACTGGATGTCGCCATCTACGTCGCGCACGACTCGTTTCAGTACATCGAAGACCGATACGGATTCGAACTCCAAACGCCGGTTGGGATTACCCCTGACGCCGCCGAATCGCTTGAGGATATCTCTCAGCTGGGGCAAACCATCGAGGAACACGACATCGATACCATACTCTTCGATCCGTTCGAGGCACCGAACCCGGACGAGGATATCCCCCAAGCGGCGACGGTCCTCCTTGAGGAAACGAGCGCCGAAGAGGCGTTACCGTTGAGTCCAGCAGAGGGGACGACACCAAGCTGGGAAGCGGAAGGCTACGGTTGGGTCGAACAGATGGAAGAGATCAACCTCCCATCGCTCCGTCAAGCGCTCAAAGCAGAATGATCACGCTCATTCACACTCCCAACGGGGACCGCTGTCCGCTAGGGTTTCGTACTGGTTCGAAATGACGACCGTCGTCGACGTGGAGGACGTCTGGTTCGGTTACGACACCGAGCTTGCGCTTAAAAATGTAAGCCTGACGATCGATGAGGGCCAGTACATCGGCCTCATCGGACCGAACGGCTCCGGCAAGACTACCCTACTGAAATTGATGCTTGGGCTGATACAGCCGGACCGTGGAACCGTCCAACTGTTTGGGGAGCCAACCGCCACGTTTTCCGGTGGCGAGCGAATCGGATACGTGTCCCAACGGTCGACGGACACGGATGTCGCGATGCCGATAACGGTCGAGGAGGTCGTCGAGATGGGTCGCTACGCCCACCGGGGTCGCCGGGGGTTACGATCGTCCGATCGCCGGATTATCGACGACGCGCTGGAACGGGTCGACATCGCCGGCCTCGCAGGGCACCGGATCGACCGTCTTTCAGGTGGGCAGCGCCAGCGGGCGTTCATCGCCCGTGCGCTCGCCTCCGAAGCGGATCTATTGGCGCTTGATGAGCCGACCGTCGGCGTCGATGCGAGTTCCAGAGAAGCGTTCTACGGGTTGCTCTCGGAACTAAACGAGGAGGGTATCACCATCGTCCTTATTGAGCACGACCTTGACATCATCACGACCCACGTAGACACCGTGGCGTGTATCAACCAGACGCTTCATTATCACGGTGAATCGGCCACATTCCTCGAAAGCGACGCCCTGACCGAGGCATACGGCAAGCACCATGGGATTCTCCACCATGATCACCCATGAGTAGCGACGAGCCAGTCGGCGCGGACGGTGGTACCGTTACCACCGGCACGAATAGCGACACGGGTACTGTCGACACGGATGGTGTCGCTACAGCGACAGACAGGCGTACCGGTCGGTTTCGTGGCAGGGTTGAGGCTGTCGCGGGAGGTCTATTTGGGTTGTTGACCGCGGTAATGGTGCTTTTTCTCCTCGCGGAGTGGCTGCGAGGATCGATTGGGGGGATGTCGATACTCTATGATCAGTATCTCATCGTCGGACAGTGGCTTGACTTCTGGTTTGGGACTATCGTTTTCAGCTTCGGGAGCACGTGGCGTGCCCTCGCGGCCGGTCTGCTTATCGGGTTTGTGGCTCCCATTCTTGGGACGTTCCTGATCCACCAACAGATGGCCCTGATCGGTGAGACGCTCGCACATACGGCGTTTGCCGGCGTTGCCGCCGGCGTCTTGGTTGTCGCGTTCACCGGCTGGGCGGGAAGTTTGGTGTTCGTGGATCTCGGTTCACAGGGTGGACTCCTGTTCGTCGCGCTGGTCGTGAGCGCACTCGGGGCACTCGGGTTGCAATGGTTGAGTCAACATTCGGATAGCTATGGGGACGTCCCAATTGCGATCGTTCTGTCGGGAAGCTTCGCGATGGGGACGCTACTTATCAGTTGGAGTCGCGACTTCGCGCCGATATCGATAGATATCGAGGGCTTTCTCTTCGGGAGTCTGGCCATTGTGACCACACAGGGAGCGCGGTTGATCGCCCTGATCAGCGTGTTGGTCGCCGTCATCGTCGCCGTCTATTTCAAGCAGTTCGTCTTCATCACCTTCGATGAGGAGGCCGCACGGGTGGCCGGACTTCCGGTCACACGATACACTACCCTTCTCGTGGTGATGACGGCCGTCGTGGTAGTGGGGGCGATGCAGATCCTCGGGGTGATCCTTGTCGCAGCGATGCTTGTCGTGCCGGCAGCCGCGGCCTCCCAAATCGGAGTCAGTTTCCGCGAGACGGTGGTGCTCGCGATTATTTTCGGACAGATCTCCGCCTTCATCGGGCTTGTGTTTTCCGTCGTTGCGTCCCTTCCTCCCGGCGGGTCGATCGTGATGATCGCGATCGGTATCTACGTTCTTGCGATCGTCGTTTCCAATCGATCGGTCCCGACGATATCGATGCACTGATCCGAAAGCGCCCGTTCCGTTTGCCGTGACGGCGTGTTGTCCCTCCGGCGATCATCGACAAGGCCTCAATCCTTGGTACGGTCTTATCAAGTTGAAAGCAAGAATTATTAACAAGGGCGGTGTAGTTGTTAACGCTAGATGGAACTACACCCCCTTGATCGACGATCAGCCACGGACGGATCAGTGCGACGAATCGGCTTTTTTGGCGCGCACCGCAGCGGCAAGACGACTGTTGCCACGTTGGTCGCGGATCGGCTTGCAGATCGGACGCATGTATCGGTGTTGGGATCAGCTGAAGCGTTCGTCGACAGCGAGTCGGATCGAGGGACCCCAGACCGCTCCGGACTCGATATTGAGTGGACGGTCGTCGACGCAGACGCCGGGCCGGAGCCGTTCGATCGATGTGTCGGTTCGCTGGATACCGCTTTCGTCGTCGTTACTCCTGATACGCTCGATACCGTGTCAGCCTACGAGGAGATCGCCACCGGATACGACACTGATCTCTTTTTGATCGTGACACGTATGCGGCAGGCGGATCGTGAACTGATCCGGGCATTCGATGGTCCGGAAGTGGCTGAATACGTGTATGAAGACGCGGCTATCCCCCGAGCGATGGAGGCTGATGAGATTCCCACGCTCGAAGACCGGACCGTCGAAGCGGTCCTCATCGAAGCGCTTCAGCCCGACCGGTTGGAACCTGATGCCGCGCTTGATGCCCTTGAAACACGACGACGATCCGTCGTCAACGTCGAGGTCATGGACCGATCACAGGCGGATACGGTTATGAATATGTTCGAGAATGCCGGTCATCTGACGGCGTATTATGGGTGTAACTGCACCTATCATGACGGTCACGTGCTGGCCCGTATGCCTTGAGAACCAGTAATATCGTCCTGAACACACAGCGGCTCCCCCTAGGCCAGCACGGAGTGGTCCGCCGTGAGGACCGAATATTCGACGGTCTGAACGCCATCAATGGCACGGAGGCGGGAGACGTATGAGCTGATCTCCTCCACACGTCCTTCGACGACGAACAGCTCAAGACAGGCACTCCCCGCATGGCTGTGAACGTTCGATGTGACGAGGTCATGGTTCGCATGGCGAAGCTCCGAGAGCGTTGCCTCCGCACCCGAGTGATGGTCGAACATCGTTGTGATGATACAGATGATTTCTTGATCCTCATACTCCACGTCGTCGAACTCTCCGAGCAATCCACGCGTGCCCTCCCTAACCGCCTCACTTCGACCACTATATCCGTGATCATCGATGAACTGGTCGAGTTCTTGTAACAGTGATTCCGGCATTGAGACGCTAACGACTGGCATATAGCATTGATCGGCCCCCAGCGGGATATGTTTTATTATGACTCGCAAGAGATTTCGTAATAACAAACAATTTTGTCCTTGTAGTTCATAACACTAACTGATGAGTCAGACTATTCCAGTCACTGTCCTCTCGGGTGCGCTCGGTGCCGGCAAGACGACCACGCTCAATCACCTGTTGACCGAAGACCATGGCTACGAGGTCGCTGTCCTCGTAAACGATATGGGTGAAGTAAATATCGACGCCGATCACGTCGAACGGCAGTCGGAGCTGTCCCTGGCCGACGAGGAGATCATCGAGCTATCAAACGGGTGCATTTGTTGTCGGCTCCGTGGCGACATGCTCGAAGCCGTCGGTGCACTCGTCGAGAATCGCGAGTTCGATTATCTGCTCGTGGAATCCTCAGGGATATCCGAGCCTATCCCGGTCGCCCAGACGTTTGCGCTCGGTTTCGATCACGCAGAGTACGACCCGACTGGAGACTACCATCTCGATACGATGGTCTCGGTCGTCGACGCACACGCGATGTACCAAGGGTTCGATTCGGGGAAGACGCTTACAAGCGACGACCCGGCCGCGGGAACCGATCGTATCCCCGAAGAGGTGCTGCTCGATCAGATCGAGTTCTGCGACGTGCTCCTGCTCAACAAGTGTGATCTCGTTCCCGACGACGAACTCGATGAGATCGAAGCGGTACTCAAGGTCCTCCAGCCGCGTGCAAAGATCATCCGTACCGAGTTCGGCAGCGTCGACCCCGCGGAGATCCTCGATACGGGTCGATTCGACTTTGAGGAGGCACAGAACTCCGCTGGCTGGAAACACGAACTGCAGGAAGGCCACCACCACGACGATGCGGCAGCGGAACACGGGGTCGAATCGTTCGTCTTCCGCGCCGGTCGCCCGTTCCACCCGGAGCGATTCGAGAAGTTGCTCCGACACCTCCCCTCGGCAGTCATTCGCGCAAAGGGCTTCTTCTGGTCGGCCGGTCGCGAAGATGTCGCTATGGGGCTTGACAAAGCCGGTCAATCGGTCCGGGCAGGCCCGAAAGGCCAGTGGATCGCGAACCTTCCGGCACAGCAACAGCAGCGCTATTTCCAAGCCGTTCCGGGGCTCGAAGACGATTGGGACGACCAGTGGGGTGACCGTGGTGCCCAACTCGTCTTCATCGGTCGTGACTTCGAGGCTGCGGAGTTGGAAGCGTGGCTCGAAGACTGTCTCCTGAGCGATGCCGAGATGGATGACGATTGGAATACGTATCCCGATCCGTTCAGTCTTGAAGACCAGCGAGAGTTGGCGCTTGCGGACGACTGAGCGTAGCAATGGGAGTTCCAGTTACGGTACTTTCCGGAACGCTCGGTGCCGGCAAGACCACGCTGCTCAATCACGTCCTCTCCGGTGAGCACGACTACGATACGGCGGTTATTATTAACGAAATGGGAGAGGTGAACGTCGATGCGGATCTCATTGAGCGGCGCATCGATGATCAAAAGGAGGTCGTCGAACTCTCGAACGGCTGCATCTGCTGCGGAATCCAGGGAGCCTTCGAACAGGCACTCATTGACCTCGCACTGCAAGAAGAGTTCGACTATCTCCTCGTCGAACCGTCGGGAATATCCGAGCCCGCACCGGTTGCCCGGCAGTTTGTTCAGAGCCACGCTTCGACCTTCTATGACCTCAGCAGCGTCACTACTGTCGTCAACGCACGGCAGTTCTACAACGTGTTTAGTGGGGGGGAGGTGTCCCGACGTACTAAAACTGAGAACGGTACACGACCGCTCTCGGATCTCATCGTCGAAGGCGTCGAATTCTGTGACACGCTCGTCATCAACAAGACGGATCTCGTTACTGACACGGAACTGGACTACGTGGTCAAGACGCTCAAAACGTTACAGCCCGAGTCCACGGTGCTCACGAGTTCGTTCGGACAGGTCAGGCCCCAAGACGTGCTCGATACGGATCGTTTCGATGTCGAAGCCGTCTCCGAGTCGCCGAGCTGGAAACGGGCACTCGAACACCACAGAGCACACGCGACTGATGCAGATGACGACCACGAGAGTGACGCCAATCACAGTCATGACCACGGATCTGACGATCACGTACATCCGCCCGAGGAGTACGGGGTCGAGTCGTTCATGTACCGACAGCGGCGTCCGATGCATCCTGAACGACTGGTCGCTACCTTGGAAACGATGCCCGCAAGCGTCGTTCGAGCCAAGGGCTATCTGCATGTGGCCGGGCGTCCAGACCATGCGTTAACACTCTCGCGTGCCGGTCAAGAGACTCACATTACGGTTGCAGGCCGATGGATCGCCTCATTATCGGAGGATCAGCAGGAGTACTATCGACAATCCCGATCACCTGATTGGAACCACGAATACGGTGATCGAAAAACCGAAATCGTTCTGATCGGACAAAAAATGGATGCACAGACTATCATCAACGCACTTGATGAGTGTATACTTGAAGCCACGGACATGACGGAGAATACGATCGAGAACCCGTTTCCAACGCGTGAGGGCGAAGAACTCCGACTATGACGGACGACTTGCTATCAACTGAGGACCGTCGTGGTACTGACGAAGATGGACATGATGTTATCGATCCATTATATGTCGCGATCGTCACCGTCTCGACATCGCGTGACCCGAGCAGCGATCCCGGCGGCGATACCGCTGCCGAACTCGTCGCTGATTCAGGTGGTCGCGTGACGGCACGAACGCTCGTCAGCGACGACTTTGCCACGATTCGCGGAACCGTTGATCGGCTCGCGAGCCGCAGAGACGTCGACTGTGTCGTGACGACGGGCGGCACCGGGATGACAATGGACGATGTGACACCGGTTGCCTGTGAAGGCCTCTTTGAGCGGGAGATACCGGGCTTCGGCGAGTTGTTCAGGAACGTCTCCTACGACGAGATCGGTCACCGAGCGATGGCTTCGAGAGCTATCGGTGGCATTGTCGCTGGAACACCGATCTTTTGTCTTCCGGGGAGTCGTGCGGCTGTTCGGACCGGAATGACGGAACTCATACTGCCGGAGGCACCGCATCTCGCAGGGTTGGCGACGAGACACACCGTGGAGGAGCCGTGACCCTCTACGGTGTCGGTCTCGGACCGGGGGATGCTGGCCTTGTGACCGTGCGTGCCCGCAAAATACTGGAATCGGCGAACGTGGTGTACACGCCGGGTCGGCTATCGCGAGGCGTTGCCGCAGAATATGTCGATGGCGAGCAGTTGGACGACCTCGAATTTCCGATGACGCGCGACGAAGAACAGCTCCGCCGCGCGTGGAAGCAGGCCGCTTCCGAGGTTGCACCGGCGGCCCGCAATGGGACAGCTGCTTTCGTCACTCTGGGCGATCCAAACGTGTACTCGACCTTCGGTCACCTGCGCAGAACCCTTGATCGGTTCTATCCTGATGTGGAACTGGAAATTATCCCGGGTGTGTCGGCAGTGACGGCCTTCGCTACTGCCCTCGATGTCGAAATCCCGGCCGGAGCGGAGCTGACGCTACGAGAAGCATCCGATGGGGGGGCACCGGTTGGTCCCAATCGTCTCGTGTTGTTCAAGGTGACAGACGTGCCTGCAACGGATGAGAAGCTCCAAGAGGCGGGGTATGCGGTAACCTCATTCGTCTTTAGCTAAGACTCACACCTCGGTTGCGTAGCGGTGGCGAGTGTCTCTTGCAAGATCGGTCGTTGCTGGTGGATCTTCTGAGCGTCCTCGG
>Ga0207421_10002937_pt1 | contig 20746 bp, 19 predicted proteins | sample SodLakKL_010_SED_4_FD_187542 | JGI IMG/M metagenome (GOLD analysis project Ga0207421, IMG submission 187542) | Alkaline sediment microbial communities from Lake Tanatar, Kulunda Steppe, Russia - 8KL_010_SED (SPAdes) (version 2) | ecosystem: Environmental > Aquatic > Non-marine Saline and...
ATGGCCATCCCCATCGCCCTGAATTCCAAGGTTCAGCGCCCCGGTGTGTGCAATGCCATGGAGACATTGCTGGTGCACGAAGACATCGCCGAGTACTTTCTGCCGGAAATGGTGTCTCTTTTCAGAGGGGAAGGGGTGGAGCTTCGGGGGTGTCCGCGCACGAGACAGTTGATTCCCGATTGTGCCCCAGCCACGGAAGAGGACTGGTATGCCGAGTACCTGGACCTGGTTTTGGCTGTGCGTGTGGTGAAAAACATGGATGAGGCCATCGGGCACATCACCCAGTATGGCTCCCACCATACGGAGGCCATTGTCACGCGGCACATTCAGAGGGCTCACCGGTTCATTGGGGAAGTGCAGTCTTCCCTGGTGCTTGTGAACGCTTCCACCCGTTTCAACGATGGTTTTCAGCTGGGGCTGGGCGCTGAAATCGGGATTTCCACATCCAAGCTTCACGCCTTTGGCCCCATGGGGGTTGAGGAGCTGACCACCACGAAATTCATCGCCTTCGGCGATGGACAGGTGCGCAGTTAGCCGGGTTGAGGGGCATTTTGACCTGAAGGGGTGCTGAAGAGCACGGAAGGAGGGCCCTGGCGATGGGTTGGCGAGTGGGTATTTTCGGCGGAACCTTCGATCCCGTACACGTGGGCCACCTGCGCGTTGCCGAGGAGGCGCTGGAAGCGCTCGATCTGCATCGCATCATTTTCATTCCCGCCGCAGACCCTCCTCACAAAGAACGCCAGGATATCCTCCCCTTTGAGCACCGCTGGCGCATGCTGGCTCTCTCCCTGGCCGGCAACCCACGCTTCCACATGTCCGACGTGGAACAAAAAATGGCAGGAAAATCCTATTCGGTGCTCACCCTCCAGGAGTTGCGCAAAAACTCGGGGAGCCGGGAAGACTATTTTTTTCTGGTGGGCCTGGACTCATTCCTGGAACTGGACACCTGGTACCGTTACCGGGAACTCTTTTCCCTGGCGCACCTGGTTGTTCTGCGAAGACCTGGCTACAAAGAAGGGGAGGTGGAAGAGTTTCTCGGACAAAAGGTTTCCCCGGCCTACCAGCCCGATGCTCAGGAGCGCTCTTTCCTGCACCCGTCCTTCTGTTCTGTGCACCTGGTGGACAACACCCATCTGGACATTTCGTCCACATTCGTTCGAGGCCTTGTTCACAGGGCGCGGTCCATTCGCTATCTGGTCGCGGACGAAGTCATGAGTTATATTGAAGATCATAAACTTTACAGGGAAATTTCCAAGGACAGGAAATGAATACTCACACACGCAAGGAGTGAATGCCACGCATGGTTCGAACGAAAAGCACAAATGAAGGGGCCCTGCACGATGACAAGGCGGTTCAGGGCCCCATGGAGGGGGAGGAAAAGGCGCTCCTTTGTTCCCATCTCGCGCGGGAGTACAAGGCCTCGGACATCGTTTTGCTGGATGTCTCGAACTTCTCCTCTTTCGCTGACTACTTTCTCATCTGCAGTGGTCAGTCCACCCGCCAGGTTCAGGGAATTGCCGACAATCTGGAGAGGGCTCTTCGGGACCATGGTGTGCGGCCCATGGGTGTTGAGGGAAGGGCGGAGGGCAACTGGGTGCTCATGGACTATGGGGTGGTGATCATACATGTTTTCTATGAACCGGTCCGCCATTTCTACGACCTGGAGAGCCTCTGGTCCGAGGCCAGGCGGATGGGTGAAGAACGCTAAACCGGGCACCTGGCGGCGCGGCCGCATGGATCGACTATGAGTCCCCCCCATTCCCTGCGAAGGTCTTTTTCAAAAATCATCTCCGTGATTTTGTGCCTGACCATGATGACCGGAGCCATGTGGAGTTCCCCCCGAAGGGTGCAGGCTCTGGGTCTGAGTGAGGAAAAGGAGCTGGGCGAAAAGCTTTTCGAACAGATCGATGGCATGCTTCCGCTCATCAAGGACGGAGAAATTGCCACGTACATACAGACTCTCGGGGAGAGTCTCGTGAAAAATGTGGGGACCACCAGTTACGATTACCGCTTTTTCATCGTGGATCAATCGGTTCCCAATGCCTTTGCCGTGCCGGGGGGGTATATATTTGTCTTCCGTGGGCTCGTGGAGATCATGGAAACGGAAGGTGAGCTGGCTTCCATTCTCTGTCACGAAATCGCTCACATAGAGGCACGGCACATCCATCAGCGCCTCGAAGCGGGGAAAATGGCCAATGTGGCGGCCTTGGCAGGCCTTCTCGCTGCTGCTCTTCTGGGAGGAGGGGGGGCCGCTTCACAGGGACTGGCCATGGGAACACTCGCGGGCGCCAGGTCCTTTCAGTTGAAGTATAGCCGGGAAAACGAAAGGGAAGCGGATCAGCTCGGCATGCGCTACCTGTGCAGGGCCGGCTATCCTCCCGGCGACATGGTTTCAGCCATGCAGAAAATGGCCAGGCAGAGCTGGCGCTCCAATTCCCAGATTCCCTCCTATCTTTCCACCCATCCCGCCCTCGACGAAAGAATCCATCAACTCCAGAAGCTTGCTGAAGGCATGACGTGCAACGGCAGGGAAGGGGGCAGCGCCCATACGGGAAATTTTGAACTCATTCAGGCGGCTTTGGTGGCCGATTTCGCCGAGCCGAAAATCGCCCTGGACCGTTTCAAGCGTGCATCGCAGGAGGGGGAGTCCGCCGGGTTTTACGGCCTTGGCCGGCTGTATCTGCGCCAGGGAAGGTTTGAGGACGCGGTGGAGGCTCTTCGGCAGGTGGCCCGAACCCACCCCGGAAACCCTTTGGTCCTCTCTGCTCTCGGCACGGCCCACTTCCGCCAGGGAAACCTGGATGAGGCCATGAGGGTTCTGGAAACGGCATTGCTCCTGAATCCCGGGGATGTCATTTCCCGCTTTCGACTGGCCGCCGCGCTCCAGGACAAGGGTGCCGACAGGGAGGCTCTGGACCATTTGATGCGCATCGAAGAACACGCTCTGGTCTATCCGGAAATCGACCATCGGCTGGGAGTGATCCTGGGCCGGATGGGCCGCCTGGGGGAGGCTCACCACCGCCTGGGAAGATACCATGAAAGACAGCACGAATGGAAATTGTCTGTTTTCCACTACAAAAAGGCAAAGGCTCTTTTGGGTTCCGGGTTTGCCAGAGAGGATGAACTGCAGGAGAGCATTGAAAGGGTTGAGGACAAAGCCAAGAGGGAACTTTGGCAAAGCCGGAGAAGATAGGGGCTTCCCCGTTGCTGCCGCCTTTCTTTCCTTGACCTTTGGCTCGTGGTGGTGGTAGCGTGGCGACCCGGTTTCATAGGGCTTTTCAGTGGCACATAAACTGTGCCTGTTCGTTCATTAAGGGGTCACGCGCTCAAAGCGTGAATGGGGTTATTGAGGAGGGGGCAATGAAAATACTGGTCAGTGACAATCTGGCTGAATCAGGGGTTGAAAAACTGAGTGAGGTTCCCGAGTTCGAAGTGGAGGTGAACACCAGTCTCACCCCTGAAGAATTGCGTCACATCATCAAGGAATACGATGCGCTGGTGATTCGAAGCGGAACCAAGGTGACGGCAGAAATCATTGAGGCGGCCAGGAAGCTCAAGGTGATCGCCCGGGCGGGAATCGGTCTCGACAATGTGGACATCGAGGCGGCGAGCAAGCGGGGGATCATCGTGATGAACACTCCCGAAGGAAATGTGATCACCACCGCCGAGCACACCATCGCCATGCTCCTGTCTCTGAGCCGCAACATTCCCCGGGCCAACGCTTCCATGAAGTCGGGCAAATGGGAGAAGAAGCTCTTCCGCGGCAGGGAAGTCTTCAACAAGACCCTGGGCATCATCGGCGTTGGGCGCATCGGACGTGTGGTGGCCGAAAAGGCCAAAGGCATCAAGATGAACGTGATCGCCTATGACCCCTACATCAGCACAGAAGTCATCGACCAAATGGGGATTGAGGGCGTCTCGCTGGACGAACTTTTTGCCCGTGCGGACTACCTCACGGTGCACACGCCCCTGACCCAGGAGACGCGTTACATCCTCGACGCGGATGCCTTTGCCAGGATGAAAAAGGGAGTGTACGTGCTCAACTGTGCCCGTGGGGGCATTGTGCATGAACCCAGTCTCTACCAGGCCATTCAGGAGGGCATCGTTGCGGGAGCCGCCCTGGATGTTTTCGAGAAAGAACCCCCTGTGGGCAACCCTCTGGTGGGCCTGGAGCAAGTGGTCACCACGCCCCACCTGGGCGCATCCACGGACGAGGCCCAGGAGAACGTGGCCCTGGCCGTTGCAGATCAGGTCATCGCCTATCTCTCCCGGGGGTCCATCCGCAATGCGGTCAACGCGCCCAATATCGATGGGGCGGTTCTGGCGCGCATCAAACCCTATCTCAATCTGGCGGAGAGACTGGGAGGGCTGGCCACGCAAATCACTCCGGGCGCCATCGAGGAAGTTTCCATCGAATACATTGGCGAAGTGGCGACGGTGGAGACACAGCCTCTCACCTTCACCATTCTCAAGGGTTTGCTCACCCCCATTCTGGGAGACATGGTCAACTTCGTCAACGTTCCCGTGATCGTCAAGGAGAGAAACATTCGGGTCACCGAGTCTCTCAGAACGGAAGCGGAGGATTTCACGACACTCATCAACGTTCGGGTGACCACTGCCGATCAGACCAACCTCATATCCGGAACCCTCTTCGGCAAAAAAGAAAGCCGGCTGGTGCGCATCAATGATTTTCGCCTGGAAGCGGGGCTCGATGGACACCTTTGCCTCATCTACAACATCGACACTCCGGGGACCATCGGATCCATCGGCACCTGCCTGGGGCGGCACAAGATCAACATTTCCGCAATGGATGTGGGGCAGGTGATCGAAACGGGACAGAATATCGTTTTTCTGAGAACGGATACGCCCGTTACGAAGAATGTGGTGGATGAACTCCTTTCCATGGACAATGTCAATGTGGTGCAAGTGGTCAAACTTTAAATGGCTTTGAATGCATGGAGAAATGGAGACATGGAAGATAAAGAGGACAAAGGTTTTGTGTTCAAGGACAGCCGCAAAATAAACCCGGAGGGACCGGAAGAAGGCCCGGAGACAAAAGAAACGGAGGGTGCTCAGCAGGCCGACAAGGGAGAACAGGGAAGGGTCAAAGAGAAATTTGAGGAAGCTTCCCAAAAAAACAGAGAAGCGGGTCAGGCTGCTTTTCCTGAAGTGACCCTTTCCACTTTTGTCTTTTCCCTGAGTTCCTCCGCTCTGGTGCATTTGGGGGAAATCCCTGACCCGGAAACCCAGTCCGTTCGCGTGGACCTGCCCATGGCCAAGCAGATCATCGACACCCTTGGCATGCTTCAGCAGAAGACACTGGGCAACCTGGACCAGGACGAAGATCGACTGCTCAAATCCGTGCTCTATGATCTTCGTATGCAATACATTCAAAAGAGCGGGCGCCAGGGCAGTCGTTGATTTCAAATCATGGTGATCGTCCTGTTTCGCGAGGGGGCTTGCCTTGACGATTCAATGGAAGGCACCCGCCAAGGTCAACCTGTGGCTCGAGGTGCTCAGGCGGAGAGAGGACGGGTATCACGAGCTTTCCAGTCTCATGGTGCCCCTTGATTTGTGCGATGATGTGAAGGTCGGCCTGCAAGAAAATTGTGAGGGGATAACCATCGAGTGCCATGAGCCCGGTGTGCCTCTTGATGAGAGGAATCTTTGCTCGAAAGCTGCCCGGGCTTTTCAGCTAAGGACTGGCCTTGAAGGGGGAGTTCACATTGAACTGAAAAAAAGAATTCCTCACGGGGCGGGCCTGGGGGGAGGGAGCTCCGATGCTGCGGCGACCCTTCTGGCACTGAACCACCTGACCCGATTTCCCCTTCAGGATCGGGATCTCCATGACCTGGCCCGATCCCTGGGCGCGGACGTTCCCTTTTTTCTTTATGACGGGCCGGCGCTCACCACGGGCATCGGCGATCGGCTTGAACCGGTGGGGCCGTTGCCGGACTACGGGTTCGTGCTCATCAAGCCTCCCTTTGGCATATCCACCAAGGGAGTTTATGAAAGTTTAAGATTGACAAGAGGGGAAAGTCGAATTAGAGTTCCCCTGTTTTTGGCTCAGCCATGGAAACTTGAACTGTGGCTTCAAAATGACCTGGAAACGGTCACAGAAGTTGACCATCCCGTCATCAGGCAATTGAAGCAGTGGCTCATGAGTCAGGGAGCGCACGGTGCCCTCATGAGCGGCAGTGGATCGACGGTTTTCGGAGTTTTTGAAGGGAAATCCACGGCAATCAAGGTGGCTGGGTCCGCTCGAAAAATATGGGATGATTGTTGGATCGCTGCTTGCCGGGTCTATGATTCCGGCCCGGTGCAGCCGTGTCCGGCATACAGATGATTGGGGCGTCGCCAAGCGGTAAGGCTCGGGTCTTTGGAACCCGCATTCGGAGGTTCGAATCCTCCCGCCCCAGCCATTTTTTTTTGGGGCCTTGACGAAGGGTTTTCTTTTTGAGCCGGTCGAGTGCCTGGGTGGGAGAAGGTCACATAAGAGTGGTGCATGCAAAACCGGTTCGCGATCCTAGCAGGAAATTCCAACCTCCCTCTTGCCCGGAGGGTGAGTTCTCACCTTGATGTTTCTCCGGTGCGAGCCCTTATCGGCCGATTCAACGATGGAGAAGTTCGCGTAGAAATCCTGGAAAATGTTCGCGGAAAGGACGTCTATGCCATCCAGTCCATCTGCCCTCCCGTGAACGAAAACCTTGTTGAACTCCTGGTCATGATCGATGCCCTCAAGAGGGCTTCTGCCAGCCGCATCACCGTTGTCATTCCCTACTACGGCTATGGACGCAAGGACAAGAAGGAGACACCGAGGGCTCCCATCACCGCCAAGGTGGTTGCGGACTTGCTGAGCGTTGCCGGGGCTCACCGGGTCATCGCTTTTGACTTTCATGCGGCCCAGATTGAAGGGTTTTTCCAGATCCCGGTGGATCATCTTTCTGGCATTCAGGTGTTGCTCGATGACTTGAAAGCGAACGTGAGCAGCGATGGGGTGATCGTCGCACCCGATGCGGGTGGGGTGGAGCGGTGCCGCAGTCTGGCCAGCGCTCTGCGAATGGACCTGGCCATCATGGACCACCGAAGGGTCAAGACCGCCCGCCAGTCTTTCATCGTGGGCAACGTCAAGGGAAGAAGGGTCTTCATCGTGGACGACCTCGTGGACACGGGGCGCACTTTGCATCGAACCGTGGAGGCTGCCATGATGGCGGGTGCCGCCAGGGTGGATGCCTATTGCGTACATGCCGTGCTTTCAGGCGGTGCCGTGGATCTGCTGAAAGGGTCGGCACTCCGGAGCCTCGTCATCACGGACACGGTGCCGACGGTTGAAAGGGCCCTTCAGGTTCTCCCCGTGAAAACGGTGAGCGTGGCTGCCACTCTGGCGAAAGTCATTCGATGCGTTCATCATGAAGAATCGGTGAGTGCGCTTTTCCGTTGAACGCAATGCGCACCGTAGGTGTGCTCTTTTACTTAATATTTCTCAGGAGGCATTATCCTTATGAATGTTGCATTGACCGCTCAATTGCGAACTTTGACGGGAAAAGGTCCCTCGCGGAGGCTTCGCCAGGACAAAAAGGTGCCTGCGGTCCTCTATGGTCCCAAGATGGACGCCATGTCCCTGACCGTGGAGGCTTTGGAACTGGAAAAGCTTTTGCGCCAGATCGGTGAAGAGAGCAAGCTCCTGCAACTGACCATCGAAGATGGGGCGCAGAAGCTGAACAAGCAGGTGCTCATTCGAGAAGTCCAGATTCATCCTTATCGCAGGCGATTCAACCACATCGACTTCTATGAGGTGCCCCTTGACCATGCCATTGAGGTGGAGATTCCTGTGGAACTGCAGGGTGAGGCCGTGGGAGTGAAACAGGGAGGCGTTCTGGATCAGCTCATGAGAACAGTGACCGTCAGCTGCTTTCCTGACCAGATTCCCGACAAGGTGGAAGTGGACATCTCAAACCTCAAGATGGGTGAATCCATCCGCGTTTCCGATCTCATGGGCAAGGTACCCCATGAGCTGGTGGGTGACCCTCACTACCCCGTGGTCACCATATCGGCACCCGCTGCACAGGCTGAAGAAGAGGCAGAGGAGGCTGAAGAGGGGGAAGAGGAATAGAGTGCTTCCACCGGTGTTCCGCTTGGTGCCATGAATTTTGGCTGGGGGGCCCATGTGCCGAGATAAAGATCCTGAAGAAAGGGTTCGCGTTATTGTGGGCCTGGGCAACCCCGGTCAGCGTTATGTGGACACCCGGCACAACGCTGGCTTTCAAGTTCTCGATCGTCTGTCCCAATCCCTTTCCCTGCCCGTTTCCGGCCGTGAACCCAAGTACCTCTGGGGGCACGGCCGGCTGAATGATGACCTCATTTTTCTGCTGAAACCCACCACCTATATGAACCGCAGCGGATTCGCCGTGGAGGAGTTTTTGCTGGAGCGAAACATTCCCGGGGACCAGATTCTTTTGATTCATGACGACGTGGACCTTCCCGTGGGCAGGCTGCGCATTGCCAGGAAAGGTGGGGCTGGGGGGCATCGCGGAGTTTCATCGGTCATCGAACACCTCAAGCACCAAAGTTTTCCCCGTGTGAAGGTGGGCGTTGGCAGACCCCGATTTGGAGAGCCCGTAGAAGAGTTTGTCCTTGGTCTTCCCTACCCGGATCAGGTGGAACCCTACGCCCAAAGCCTCTCCACTGCGGTGGAGGCCGTCAGGACCATACTGCGGTCAGGCATGACCGAGGCCATGAACCGCTTCAACAGCTGGCGGTCTCAATCGTGACAAAAATTTCCGACCCTGCTTTGCACACAAAGGCCCGACCCCAATGCTGTCGATCTGAGGAGATCGGTGCCGGTCTCCAATCCAAAATCCCTGATTCAAGCCATCCTTTTCCTGCCTGACGGACTTTTCCGCCCAACTGTCGCCGCCGTCCTTTCAGCCACCTGATGCCAGTGTGCGTGTGTCAAAGCCTTTGATGGGCCTTGGCTGCGTGAGGCATGCCTCATGGTGCCGACGCCCTCATGTGATGCTTGACGGGCTTGGCGTGGGTGTGTCCGGGCAGCTTCACCTGTTGCGGACCGGGATCATTTTCCCTTTTGATAAAAGGCACAACCTCGTGTTATTCTGCATGGGGTTGAGTGAGCTCAGGGATCTGCTTTTTCAGGCACATGAGGCGTGCTCGTTTTGTTTTCCCGCAAGGGTTTTGACCCATCAGGCCTCCATCCTTTGCCGTCCTCTTGTTTTGGGACTTTGCTTAACTGCAATAAAAGGATAAAATTTTTGAGTTAAGTTGTTTACCCTGTGGGCGAAAAGCCCGCGATGATTGGGCAGATGGAGGGCAATTATGTTCAAGCTGGGGGATTTGGCCGTTTATCCGGCCCATGGCGTCGGAAAGATAGAGTCCGTAGAGTCCAAAACCATAGGGGGCAAGAAGCAGGACTTTTATATTCTCCGAATTCTGGAAAATGGCATGAAAATCATGATCCCTGTGCAAAATGCCAGCGCCGTGGGCCTTCGGGAACTCCTCTGCACCGGTGAGATATCCAGAGTCTATGATATTTTACGGTCACGAGAGGTTTCCGTCAATGGCGGCACCTGGAATCGTCGTTATCGGGAATACATGGAAAAGATCAAGACCGGATCTATCTATGATCTGGCAGAGGTGTTGAGGGACCTGACGGTTTTGAGAATGGAAAAAGAACTGTCTTTCGGGGAAAGGAAGATGCTCGACACAGCGCGGACGTTGCTCCTGAAGGAACTCTCCATCGTGCAGGAATTGAGTGAAGATGAAGTGGAACTGGGGATCAACGAAATACTGGATTGAATGAGACTCTTTGGAATCTTCCTGCCTTCATAGCGCCTCTCTCACCAGCTCCCTTCCTGCTCTTTTCAAGTGGGCATCTATCCTTTATTTTTTGATTTTTTCGACCAGCAGCAGAAGTGTTTTCAAAATTTTGGAATGAAGGGAGGTGATGTGGATTGAAATGGGCCTGGCTCAGTCTTAAGGTCAGTTTGTTCATTGTCTGTGGTGTGGGGGGGTATTTCATAGCGGATCAGATAGAGGTCATCAAACGCTACACCTGGGCGCCCTGGCTGGGAGTGATGGCTGGTGTGTTTTTTGCCCTTCTGGCCATGTCGGTGGAAAAGATCATCAAACACATTCCACTGAAAGTTCTCATGGGGGGCACCATCGGATTGGTCATCGGCCTTTCCGTGGCGAAGTTGATTGGCGTTGGGTTTGCCGGATTGCAGAACCCGACCGTGAGTGCTGCAATATATATCGTTTTATCTTGCATTTTTGGTTACATAGGGATGGTTCTGGGAACCATAAAAATCGAAGAGGTCAAGTTGCCAAACTGGTCCTGGCCTGTGCGCAGCGGTGCAAAGGCCAACCAGGCCATCAATATCCTGGATACGAGCGTGATCATCGATGGGCGCATCGCGGACATTGTGGAGACCGGTTTTTTGGGAGGATTTCTCATCATTCCCGAATTCGTTCTTCAGGAACTTCAGCACATAGCCGACAGTCCCGATCCCACGAGAAGGGTTCGCGGACGGCGGGGGCTGGACATCATCAAGCGTCTTCAGCAGGAAAAGACTGTGGAAGTGAAAATAGATCGCCAGGACTTCGATAACCTGCATGAAGTGGATGCAAAACTCGTTGCCCTTGCATTGCGCTTGAGCGGTAAAATCGTGACCAATGACTACAACCTTTCCAAGGTTGCCGAAGTACAGGGGATTCAGATCCTCAACATAAACCAGTTGGCCAATGCGCTCAAACCTGTGGTCCTGCCGGGCGAAGTCCTTCGACTGCAGATTCTCAAGGAGGGCAAGGAGCATGGTCAGGGCATCGCCTACCTTGAAGACGGAACCATGGTGGTTGTGGAAAATGCCAGCAGATTTCTCGGAAAGGAAGTGGATGTTTCCGTGACGAGCATTCTCCAGACAACCGCAGGGAGACTCATCTTCACGACATTGAAGAATGGAGAGCCCCATCGTCATCAGCACTGAAAAGCGGGGATGGCGGTGAGTGGCGCGATCTTTTCATGGGACATATGAGATCGGAGGCAGGGAGTTGGCTGCCTCCGATTTTTTGTATGGCAAGGAAGGGTGCTTTGAAAAAATCGGGGAGTAGGGACGCACTCCCTCATCTGGCCTTTGTGGTCCGGAGGGAGGATTCGGGCATGCGCCTGGATGCATTTTTGAGCGGCAGAACCGATGAAATCTCAAGGAGCCACTTCAAGCGGCTCATTCAGGATGGCCTGGTTTGGGTGAATTCCCGCCAGGTGAAGCCCGGTTGCGAGTTGAAGGAGGCAGACCAGGTGGATGTTTGGCTGCCATCCAGGTCTGAGCAGCCGTGCGGGCTTTCGCCGGAAAAGCAGCCTTTGGACATATTGTATGAGGACGAGGATGTTCTGGTGGTCAACAAAGCGCCGGGTGTGGTGGTGCACCCGGGGGCAGGACACGAGGAGGGCACTCTCGTTCACGGCCTGCTTGCCCATTGCCCGAGCCTCGCCACTCAGGGAGGGCCTTTGAGGCCCGGAATAGTCCACAGACTGGATCGCCACACGTCGGGTGCCATGGTCGTGGCCAAAAGCGATCGCGCATACCTGCGGCTCATCGAACAGTTCAAGGAGCACGAGGTGTTGAAAGAATACCTGGCTCTTGTTCATGGAAAATTTTCTCAAAACGGGGGAACCATCGAGACTCTCATGGACCGGCACCCCGAAGAGCGCAAAAAGATGGCGGTCACCCGGGGAAGGGGACGGGAGGCTGTCACCGGGTGGAAGCTGGAGAGGGAATACGGGGAGGTGTCCTTGCTGAAGATTCGAATCACGACGGGAAGGACCCATCAGATAAGAGTCCACCTCAGCCACATTCATCATCCCGTGGTGGGGGACGAGACCTATGGAGGGGGCAAACGAAGACTGCGCTCCATGGTTTCAGGGAAAACGCGCAGCATTCTTCATGGGGTCAATCGCCAGCTGCTGCACGCCTTTTCCCTGGGCTTCAGGCATCCTGTGGAAGGTACCCCCCTGCACTTTTGTGCCCCACTCAGCAGGGATTTCAAGGAAGTTCTCCATGCTCTGGAAGAGCTGCATTCCCTTGAAATTTCGGGCAGTTCCTGAGAAGTCTGGTGAACTGGCGATCGCTGAAGCTTCGCGGGAATGGCGCAAAGGGCTTTTCACATTGCATGCGGCAGTTTAAGGCGCCGGGGCGGTCCCGGACCCCTTCGCCTTCCGGAAGGGATCGTTGTTTGACCCTCTGCTAACCTCCGATCCGTCTCTGAAGCTGACGCAGCTTGTCCACAAATTCGCGGGTGGCGGCGGTTTCACGGTGTTCCACCACGCGTGGAGTGATGGCGATGATCAGTTCCGTCCGGTCACCGGATTTGGACCTGGACGAAAAAAGAGGGGAAATGACGGGAAGGTCCCCCAGGACGGGAATTCCTCTCTTTTCCTGGGTTTCCGTTTGTTGAATGATGCCTCCGATGACCACGGTGGAATCATTTTGAGCCAGCAGGGTTGTTCGGATGTTTCTTTCCGTGAAACGAGGAGCGGTGGTGCCTCCCACATCAACGAGCGTGGGGTCGACGCGGCGAATGGTTTGTTCCACTTCCATGCGCACCAGGCCTCCCGCCGTGATGTGGGGCGTCACATTGAGAATGATGCCCGTTTCGGCATATTGAATGGAGGTCAGAAGGGTTCCCCCCGTTTCACCCCCAAGGGCGCTGTAACCGGGAATGGGTTCCCGCCCGCCCACTTGAATGGACGCTTCTTTGTTGTCCGTTGCCAGAAGAGTTGGCGTGGAAAGAACGTTCACGTCTGTTTTGGTGGCCAGAAGGGAAATGAGTGCCGCCACCTTTCCGTCCACACTTCCCCAGAAAATATCCAGCCCCCCTGCGGCCGCCGACGTGGCCGATTTGCTCAGGTCTGCCAGCCCATGAGAGGCGGTGAACCTCCCGCTTTTACCGGCGATGTCCATGCCGATATCCTTAAAAAACCATTCCAGGCCATACTGAAGATCCTTGGTGAGAGTGATCTCTGCGATGAGGACTTCGATGAGAACGGCCCGCGGCAATATGTCCAGCTGCTCGATGGTCCTTTTGATCCTGGCGTAGTCCGCTGCATTGGCACGAATGACAATGGCGTTGTTGACTTCGTCCGCAATGATCATCACCTCCCCCGTGAGCATGGTTTCCACTTCCGTGCCATCATTGACTCTCGTGGGAATTTGGTTCTGTCCCGCCGTGATGGCTCCAGCCCGTGCAGGGTTTCCCGTGCCTGCGGAATTGCTGTTGGAAAAGGCCGTTCCGGAAGGGTTGGAGGGGGAAGCGAAGGAGGGACCTGTGTTTGCACCGGTGGACGCGGTGCTTCCGCCGGCCGCGGTGCCCCCAAAAGTGGATCGGGCGCTGTTGCCCGTGTTGCGTTCCGTTGCTGAAAAACCTGCGGAGCCCCCGAAGGTATTGCCGAATCCAGGGCGTGCGGCGGATGGAACAACTCTTTGATCCAGGCGGCGTTCCCCTGCGGTGCCCCTGAGCCCGTAGACCTGTGAGAGGATGTCTGCGATGTCCTTGGCAAGACCATTTTGCACGAAATAGACATTGATTTGTTCGCCACTTTCCAGGCCCTGAACATCGATGGCCGTGAGCCAGTGCCTGGCCGTTTTCAGAAGATCATAATTATGAGCGAGGACCAGGACACCTCCATAATTGATGAGGGGTATGAAGGCCAGGTTGTTGTGCACGGTGCTCTCCCGGAACAGATTGAGTTTGCCCATGAGAGATTCCATGCTCTGAACGGCATCTTGAGGCGTGATGGACTGGAGAGGGACGATCTCCATGCTCACTTCTCGAAGTATGTTGACGTCCAGTGCCTTGAGCATTTCCACAATGCTGCGTGCATTGGCGGTGTTTTCCACAAAAATGAGGCTGTTGGTGAGGGAGTCAGTGGTGATGGGCCGTCCCGGCGTGAGAAAAAACCTGACCGTGTTGACGGCCTGGTTCACGTCCATGTAAAGGAGCCGGTAAATGACAATGATGGGCCTTGCCCCGTCCTTTTCGTCGCGGAGAAGCTGTTCCGTGGCGATGGGAAGGGCGCTGCTGGCACTTCTTTGCAGGGGTTGAATGTAGTAGATTCCATTGCGCGGCACGACGGAGATGTTGTTGGCTTCGTAAATTTTCGTGATCATCTGGAACATCTCGTCTTTGGTGAACTCTCCGTCCAGGTAAAAGCTGATCCTTCCCTGGACAGTGGGGTCGAGGACATAGTTCAGACGCAGGTAGTCTCCGAATATCTGGGAGCTCACTTCTGCGATGTCCACCTTTTCAAAGTGAAATGCGATCCGTTGGGTTTCCTCGCCCAATGAAGGTGGCGCTGCGGAAGGCTTCCTCTCAAATCCCAGCAGCCCCGATTGTATCTCTCCGCGAAGACTGAGCAGCTCGGGGGGGGCTTCCCCCGCAGGCATTTCGTCCGTATCCTCATGAACATCTTCTGTCAGGGGGGCACGCTGAGGGCCCGCACCTTCGGGTGGCGGCGAATAGGGTGCCGAAAGGCCCTGCCCGGGAGCCGGAGGAGTGGGTTGTGTTGTGGCGCAACCGTAAAAGAAAACGGCCAAGAGTATGGCGGTCAGAACTTGGCACCTCTTCATGTTCAATCCCCTCTCAAAAAAATAATGCAATGTGATCCCGCATGGATGAATCAGGCAGTGCGTGGCTCATTCCTCACTTTTCCGGTCACGCCGGGGTCCATGGAATGCGATGGCGCTGGTTCGAGCTTTTTCATTCAAAGGGAAAAAGCTCCTGCATGTCATTCCTGTGCAAAGGGGAATCGCTTCCATTCAAACTCCCCGGCCACCGCCTCTCCGGGAGCGACGGTGAGCTGCGCTTTTCCGGAAAGGGGTGCTTCCTGGACCCATGGAGCCTTCAAGGGCCTGATGCTCCGGCTCTTCATGATCTTCCGTTTATTTCCATGAGTGCTGCGAGAATCACGTTGACCACCAGATCCGGTCCGGCTCGCCTCTGAATCTTTTGAATATTGATCTCCTGAACCACCATGGCCGTTTCCATCTCATGAATGGTCTGAAGAAAGTGATGCAGGCCCCTCACATCCGCTTGCAGGTTGAACCTCAGATGCACTTCCTGGTAAAGGCCATACTCCTTGCTGGCAAGGACCTGGTAGGTCTTGACTTCCAGGGCGTGTTCCTCCCCGCCTTTGGAGAGCTGATCTCCCATGGAGGCGGCCAGCTGATAAGGGTCGTTTCCACGGAAGAGCCGCTTTTGCATGACGGTGAGTTCATCCTGTCTTCTTTGCAGGTTTTCCCGAATGTTTCCTGCCTGTTTCAGCCTTTCGCCGTACCTTTCGGCCAGCTCTTTCTGCTGGGTGTGGTGGCTCTCGAGAGTGTCTTTTTCAGCCCGCAAGGGAGCGAGCATCACCAAGTGGATCAGCAGAAGCACCAGCAGAACAGCGGCCACGGAAATGATGGAATACCGGTGTTTTTTTATGTGCACCCAGAGTGCGGGCATGGAATGGTTCATGGTTCATTGATCCTGTGAATGGAGGGCCTCCGTTCAATAAATGGTGGCAGTTTCAATGTTTTCAGAGAGTTCCGGGCTTTCGCGTTCTTCGTCCTTCAGGGGCATGGTCAGATCCTGGAAGGCATCTTCACCGGTCATTGCATCGGTTTTGTCCTGGCGCATGGCAGCAAAGGTCTCCATGAGCCTGGACGCTTCCAGCTGCAATTGAAGATTGAAGCGCTCCAGGTCTGATGCGGGGTTTCTGGTGACGGGAGAAGCAAAGCGCACATCAGAAAATCCTTCGAGCCTGGAAAGCTCTGACAAATAACGGATGGCGGACTTGCTTTCTCCACGAAGCATGAGCCTGTTGTCACGGATGGACAGATAGTTGACCCATGTGTCTTCCGGGGTGACAATGCTGAGAAGATTCATGAGATCCAGCAAGGGGATGTTCCTGTCACTGAACTCCGCAAGGGTTTTCTTGTCTTCCTCAAATTTTGTGATGCGCGTCTGAAGCTCTTCTATGGGTCTCCACTGCCTCTCCAGAGCCAGGACCTCCTGGCGCTGGGCCCGCACTTCATTTTGAAGGGCATCGTGAGAATAGCTCTGGTGGGCGGCATAGAGTGTGAACAGGAGGATTGCGGCCACCATGGGCCACACGACCCTGGGCACTTCCCATGGTTTGAACATCAATTCCCGCTCAAAGCTTCGCACCGAATCCTGTTCGATGAAGTGGCGCATCCACTGGGCGATGAAAGAGCTCTCCAATCTCTGCAGCTGAAAGGAAAGATCCGTCTGAATCAGCTCCTGTGCGGCTTTTGATGGCTCTTCTTCGTTCGACACCATGAGGTGAATGGATGCCCCGGGAACTGTGCTTTCGTCCTGCTGCATGCTTTTCATGCGCTCGGCGAAAATCATGGTGTCATAGGGGCTTCTTCCCAGGATCATGGAATCAAGCAGTTCACCGTTCAGGAACCGGCAGACTTCCAGGTGTGAATCATCCACGGCACGGGCCAGAATCTGAACCCCTTCCTCATGTTCCCTCTCCCTTGGAAGATGGGCCAGTGAAGCTTTGTGGGCCAGGGCACTGGGAATCACGGCGTAATTTTCAAAGGCATTCCCGTTGAGTGCCTGAAAAAACTTGTTGTAGACGGCAGTCTGTATGGAGAAAATGCCCACCGAAAATTGTTTTTCAAGGGATACGGGTGAAGCGGAGAAGTGAAGGGTGCTTTCCGGTTCGTAAAAGACATTTTCCTGCCAGTCAAAGCTCACGGCTTCGTTGATCTGCTCCCCCAGGGCCGCCGGATAATGTTCTCTGTGACAGCTGTAATAGATGCGGGGGAGCACGACGATGAGCGCATTGCCCTTGCCTCCTCTGGGCTTCAAATGGAGCCGCTGAAGGAGTTCAAAAACGCTTTCACCTTCCGAGGCTGTGTGTTGTTCGGCGGGATCCATCTGCCAGGTGCGCCACGGTCGAAATCCTCTGACCAATTCCACGCGCTTGGGTTCCACGTATACTGCGGTGAATTCCTTGATGCGATGCTTCAAAAGGCCCTTCAGCATCCTTGAACTTCCTCTCAAAAATTGTGTGTGGTTCTATAAGATTTTTCGCTGGAGAACTTCATATCCCCGTTCGGTGCCAGGAGCGAAACGCACCACCATCCAGATGACCACTCCGGGGGGGCCCGCTGCGCTGACGCCCCAGGACAGGATGCGGTATATTTCACCACTTTCCCAAGTGTATATTTTCTCCATGAAATCTTCTTCATCAGTTTCCAGAACAACATTATTACCATGGGTTGTGAACAGATCAAATAAAGAATCCTTTTGCGGCAGGATGGCTGGGCGGGCTGTTTTTTTGTCCTGGCGCGCATCGCTCCGCGGCATGTCGTGCCCATAAAAAAGCTGGTGTGTCACCTCAGGCATCAAAAGGAGCTGGTCAATGCTCGTGAGGGGGCCACCGAAGCCGCCTTCCTGCAGGTTTTCCTGGTCGTACAGGCTCCTCTCCCCCAAATCCATGTGGGGCGACCCGCCTGGATGGATGAACTCTCCAATGGCCTGAGCCAGGTGCTCCGCATCCCTTTGGGAAAGTCCGGCTTGTTCAGCCACCATGGCCAGGGCATGGGGAGGCGCCGAGTTCACATTGATTTTCTCCGTTTCCCGTTCCATGTAAACGACGGCTTCTCCCGTTTCATATTTCACCACGTTGGGGTGGCCGTTGGGCATCCAGGAAGCATTCACATGGTCTTGAGAAAAAAGGTCCGAAGGAGTTTCTCCCATGCGGGCCAGGGCTTCGTAGCACCCTCCCATGGCCAGGTGAAGGGCCTGGGATTTTCGGATTTGATGAACCTGCTCTTCACCTTTGAGTCTGCTTTCAACGCTGACCTGAAGGGCAAACCACATGATCAGAGCTGTGATCCAGAGAGCTGCAATGATCACCACACCATCTTCCCTCGAAAGTCTTGTGCAAACGGTGCTGCCGGCTTTATGAAAAAAAGAATGCCCGAATGTGGAGAATTTTTCTTTCATGGGTGTTTTTTCAGCTCTAAAAGGGCGACCTGGGGGTAGTTCCGGTGCGGGGCGCCACGGCAACGGGTGGAAACAGATAGTTGGTTCTCAGGACAACTGTACGGACGTGTGCTTCCCCCTCTCGCTGCCAATTCACAATGACCGCTTGAGGAATGGTTTCCTCTGTCAGTTCCGTGGAAAAGTCCTCCTGTTCTTCCTGCTCTGCCAGCAGGGAAAACTCCTCCATGTCCACGGAAAAGAAAAGACGGGCTTCCCTTTGACCGGATGGTGTGGTTTCCAGAAACTCCTCGATCATCTTCAAACGGTGAGGTGAAAAGGGAATCTCTCCATAAAAAAGACGATTTTCAGCGGCATCGAAGAGATAGCGCACCACGGCGGGCGCTCCTCCGGAGATGGCCTTGACGGAATGGGCTGTGACGAAAACGATGGAATCCTCCTTCATTAAAAAGAGAGGTTCCGGCTGCTCCCCAAGAGGCAAAGGACTTGTGTCCAGGCCAGCCAGCTGGAACTTGAGCAGATCCACCATGCTCTCGGCGCTGTCGTGCTGGCGATTCTGCTCCCTTTCCCACATGCCCAGGGAAAAGGTGAGGGCAACGGAGAGCATTCCCATGACAAGGGAGGCAATGAAAGTGGCCAGGAGCAATTCCAGCAGGGTGAATCCACCCTGACTGTCCCCATAGTCAAGGTCCATGCCAAAAGAAGGCTTTTGAGATGTTCGTGTCACGCTCATAAAATTAGCGTCCCATGGCAAAAGACGGGCCATGCTCTCCATGGCGGGAGAAGGGAGCATGCGTCAAAGTTCCGGCGGAACAATGAGGCTGAACTCCAGGATTTCTCCCCGGTAACGGAGCTGAATTCTGCGAAGGTTTTCGGCCTGGTTGGTCATGATCATTCCCCCTTCTTCCACTTCCGTTACGAAAACCTCCACGGAGGGTTCTCCGGAAAATCCCCTGGCCACCACAGGGCCCGTTTCGGCGGATTGAGGATCGGCGATGATCTCCTGAGCCACCGCTTCCAGGACGGGCTGAATGAGTGTTTTTTCCTGCAACCGGTTCGTGTACTTAAGGGAGGCGGAAAGGACTCCCATGACCCCCCCTATGACGACGGTGCCGATGAGGAGGCTGACCATCACTTCCAGGAAAGTGAAGCCTTTTTCTCTGTGGTGGTTTGGAAAAGGCAGGGGGGTCATTGTGTCCCGCCCTCCGCCACTTCCACAGTCCCGAAAAGGGGGTGGATGTGGATGCGGAAAATCCGTTCCCCATCAAAAACAATTTCCAGGTCAGTGCCTGTCATGCTGCCGTCAGGATAGAAAAGGATCATGAAATCTCCGGACTCGGGGTCACGATCCAATCCATCCGCGAAAATGTCCACATTTTGCGGAATGCTGTTGGAAGGGGGGCGGCTCTTGCCGTAGGCGCGCTCCTCCCCATTGAGCCTGAAAGCCACCACCTGGTTGGAGTTCATGGCATACAACCGGCTGCTTCTCAGCACCTGGGTGAATTCCTGCAAAAATTCCCGGTCTTCCATTCTCTTCCATCCTCCCCCAACCCTTGGAATGACAAGGCTTGCCGTCAAACCCAGGATGATGAGCACCAGGACGATCTCCATGAGCGTGAATCCCCGGGAGTTGGCAATGGAAGGGAAAACTTTGATTTTCTTTTTCATCTTTGCCTTTTATGGCATCGGTCCCTCACCGGTACGAAGAGTGTCAGGACGCTTTTTCCCTAGAATTGGATGTCATGAATGCCAAATATGGCCGTGAACATGCTTATCACCATGATGGCGATGATGGTTCCCGTGAACAGGATCACCGCCGGTTCCAGAAAAGTCATGAGTCGCTGTATGGTCCGGTGGACTTCTCTTTCGAAATATTCGGCCAGTCCCAGAAGACCGCTGGCCAGGTTTCCCTGCTCCTCCGCGATGCGAAGCATGGTTCCCATGCGGGGAGGAAAAATGCTTTGAGTGCGGAAAAAATTGCTCATGGAATGGCCCGCTTTGATTTCCCTGTGCAGGGTGGACAAAGAGTTCCTGAGCACCGTGTTCATGAGCACTTCCTGTGCCAGGCTCAGTGATTTGAGCATGGGCACTCCCGATTGCATCATGGTTCCCAGAGTTCGGCAAAAGCGTGTCAATTCACTGTGAACGACAAGAAAACGTGTGACAGGCAGTCGAAACAAAAGACGGTCCAGGGTTCCCCGAACTTTGGGGTTACGGTGCGAAAACTTGACACCAAAAAAGGCGATGCCCAGCAGAATGGGAAATATCCATCCGTAGTTCTCGACGAAAATGCCCGTCTGCAGAAGAATTTCCGTGAGCAGGGGAACTTCCTGGTTCAGGTCCTGAAAAATTTGCGCAAAATTTGGAATGACGTAAACCAGCAGCACCACCAGGGAAATGAGGCTGGTGAAGAGCAGTATGCCCGGGTAGATCATGGAAGAAATGAGCGTTTGGCGAAATGCTTTTCGCTGTTCCAGGTATCGGGCAAATCTGTTGAGAATGGGTGCGAGCGTCGCGCTCGCCTCACCCGCTCTGACCATGTGATCTGCCAGATCTCCAAAAACGTCCCGGTATTTTCCCAGGCTTTCGGAAAGGTCGCTTCCCCCCTGCACTTCCTCAAACAGGTCCTTCACGACCTGCCGAAAGACCTTGTGGGACTGGTTGGTGCTGATGAGGGCCAAAGCGCGATCCACGGGGAGACCCGCTTCCAGAAGGT
>Ga0207421_10002938_pt1 | contig 20745 bp, 18 predicted proteins | sample SodLakKL_010_SED_4_FD_187542 | JGI IMG/M metagenome (GOLD analysis project Ga0207421, IMG submission 187542) | Alkaline sediment microbial communities from Lake Tanatar, Kulunda Steppe, Russia - 8KL_010_SED (SPAdes) (version 2) | ecosystem: Environmental > Aquatic > Non-marine Saline and...
ACATCTTTCAGAACATCTTCTGTATCGATAACCAATTCAAATCCATCTTCGTAGCCGGCTTCAGTTAAAAGCTCAATTGCTTTGTCCGGATCGTAGCCGTAAGGATCAAGATCCGGATGGACTGCAAAACCATGCGGCAGAAGCGGACCGGCAACGGTGGTTCCGTATCCAAGCAATACGGAATTTACGATAGCGTCCATATCGATGGCGTAATTCATTGCCTGGCGAACCCGAACATCATCAAGGGGTGCCCGGTCAACGTTCATTTCAAACATGTGCATCCTGGTTCCGTCAACAGTTTTTACCTCTACGCCCGGGTCTGCTTCCAGGGTTTCGACCATGTCCGGGGGAACGCTATGGACGATATGGACATCGCCGGCTTGAACAGCGGCAATGCGGGTTGAAACTTCGGGCATGAACTCAAAGATAACCCTTGCTGCCGGCGGCGGTCCCACAGGCGGTATTTCGGGAGAACCGCCGTAGTAATCATCAAACCGTTCAAGGACAATACGATCGTCAATCGAACCTTCGACAAACTTAAACGGCCCTGCTCCCATCGGTTGAGTGGCTATGTCGGAGCCTACTTCTTCCAGGTAGGCCTTGGAAACAATCTGCTGGTGGGGCAGCATCGCTGTGAGAATAGGCCACGGTTCTTCAAGAATGAAACGAACCGTATTGTCATCAGCAATTTCCACCTCGGTCAGCGGACCAAGCAAGCCTTTACGGGGTGAAGTTTCACCTTCCATGGCTCCTTCCTGAATAACGCGATCGAAAGTAAATTTGACATCTTCTACGGTTAGATCGGAGCCGTCATGGAATTTAACGCCGTCGCGGATCGTGAATTCCCAGATGGTCGGTTCAGGATTGTCCCAGGATTCGGCAATTTCCGGAACCACAGTCCCATCGGGGGTGCGGGTAACCAGCCCGTCATACATGTTGCGGATAACAGTTTCAGTAACCCGATCGCGGTGATTGGCCGGGTCCAGGCTTAAGATTGTTTGTGAAAGGCCAACAACTATTGTATACTCGTCATCAACTGCTTCTTCTTCGTCATCGACTTCCGGCTCATCTGGTTCCTCCGGCTCTTCAGCTGGCTGGCAACCAAGAGCGAGCGAAAAACTAAAAATAACCACTAACGACAAAACTAACAAAAGCCAGGTAGACTTTTTCAACAGGATTCCCCTCCTTAAATTTAAATCCCCCTAACTCCTCCTACCCTGCTAGAGATAAACGTTTAATCACCCCCTGGATATTAAGCAGCTTTCAAGCATCTTTGTAGGCAGCAATACCAATCTAAGTGATTTGATGATTAACTGGTTGAATCAACTCCGCCAAGTGATAGTAACATGTTATGACCAGATGATGCTTTAAAAAAGCTGATTAGAATTAATCCCTAATGAGCTGCAGTTGTTTGAATCTTGAAATGCTATCATACCTGTACCATACCACTTGTACTAAAACTTATTCTACACTAGTTTAAATATTCCTCCTTGTCTAATAAATTTTTTTAACTGATAACTTCGCGGCTGATACTAAACTTGTACCGATCTCCGCGATAGTAGGCGTGGCGTAATTCGATGGGTTGTTCTTCACGGGTATAAATAATAGAAGTTACTTTGAAAAGGGCGTTGCCTGTTTCCAGATCCATAATTTCAGCCTGTTCAGGGGTGGCTACTGCAGCTTCAAAAGTCTGCCTGGCTACTCCCAGCTCAATGATTTTATGTTCTCGAAAATAACGGGTAAAAGAAAACCATCCTCTTTTCGCTTCAAAATCATAAATCATAGAAAGGGCTTCCTTAGCTAGTTCAGCCGGTATATAGTAGTGAAATAAAACCAGCGGTACATTATCGGCGATGCCTAACAACCTAAAGAAAGCAATATCGGCTCCCAGCGGCAGGTTAAGGAGAGAAGTGACATGAACATCGGTGGTAGTAAGCCGGGCTTCAAGTACTTTCATCGACGGGGTCAAGCCGCGACCCACTACGGTTTCCTCAAAGCCGGTCAGGCTGATCAGGCCCTGATTAATCTTCTGCTCCGCGACAAAAGTGCCTTTGCCCTGGATTCGGTAAAGCAGCCCCTCACTGACCGCCAGGCTGATGCCCTGCCTGACTGTTGTTCGGCTAAGATTGTATTTTTCGCAGAGTTCTCGTTCAGAAGGTATTTTATCATGCGGTGACAGCTCCCGTTCCCTGATCTCTTGAGCGATTAAATCTTTGAGTTGAACGTACAGGCTTACCGGGGAATGATTGGATATTCGCACAGGCTTTCTCCTTTGTAATATGGTTTACAAGAGCGTAGACTAACAAGGAAAAATGTTAACAATGAAACCATAATTCTGTGAAATATTTTCCTGAACTGGTTAATTCGACAAATAAATAAATACTCCTTCCGGCTGAGGCAGAGACATTTCTGAAAGTTGCGGATTGGGGTTATTTTTGTTAAGCTTTTATATCATATCTAGTTGGAAAGAACAGTTGAACGCAGGTATAAATTACTATAAATTGGAGTAGAAAATGGCTGCTTTTAAAACCGGTAAAGATTGCTGCAGGGGTAAATCGTTTGTTTGAGATCACCCCAGTACTGACGGCAGGTTTAATGCTCGCCCTTGGAGTGGCCGGGGCGCTGGTCTTTGATGCTTTAAAAATGCCGGCCCCCTATATTTTAGGGCCAATAGTGGCTGTTAGTTTAGGCAATATTTTTGAGCTGCCTTTGCCCATGCTCCCTGGCTGGTTTGAAAGTATCGCCCAGATTGTGCTTGGGTTTTATTTAGGGATCGGTATAACCAGAAAAAACCTGATACAATTAAGAACCGCCTCTTTTCCTGCTGCGGTAATTGCTATCTGGTCGTTGGTTATAACTTTTGCCCTCGGCTTTTTTCTTTACCAAACCACTCCGCTTAATCTGGCCACCGCGGTTTTAAGTTCCAGCCCCGGTGGGGCCCCTGAAGTCAGCATTGTAGCCGTGGCGGTGAATGCCGATGTAGCAACTGTTACCATTATGCAGATGGCCAGGTTGCTGGCCATACTGATTCTGGCTCCCTTGTTAAGTAAGGTCATCCGGTCCCACAAAAAAACTGTATCGACCGCTTGCTCTTATGATCATTTTAATCCTGAGGGGTTGGAAGAAAATTCTTCCAACTTTGCTTCCGGCGGCCGCATTCGAACCTTTTTCTTGCGCCTTTGTAATCCTGGCCTGGCTATCGCTGTAGCCGGTGGGCTTTTATTGAACTATTTTGGTATACCGGCAGGCTATATGATTGGAGCCATGGTGGCCGTCGGGGCGGCTTCTCTTTCCGGTTTAAAAATAAACCTGCCGCCAGAACAGCTCAGGTCAGCATCCTATATCGGTATTGGCCTTTTGATCGGCCAGTTTTTTACCCGGGAAGCTTTCATCGGGATTGTTGAGATTTACCCGGTTGTATTGTTATTGACAGCCATGATGCTGCTCTCATGCGCGGCGCTTGGTTTGGCTATTTCAAAAATTACTGGCTGGCGGTTGAGTGTTTGCCTGCTGGCCACAGCGCCCGGTGGTTTAATCACCATGATTGCCCTGGCTGCTGAGATGGATTCTGATCCTTTAGTAGTCAGCCTGATGCACCTGGCCCGTCTGATCACGGTTAAGCTAACCCTGCCCCTGGTAATATTAATTATTTCATAATAATATTAATCGTGGTTTGATGAGTGTTTATGGGGGGTTACATTTATTTTCCGTTATGTGTTACAATGTTTTTATAAAAAATTATTTATATTTATTATACTATATATGGATTTGATGTTGTTTTGTGAAAAACTTAGAATAACAGCTGCCGGGTACTATCAATAGCGAATACTTCAAAAAAATCAACATTTATCAAAGTTAACCTTTAAAGGTTAACTTTGGACAGAGCTTTTAAAAAGGCAGAAAAATGATTTTGCTTTATTTTTAGGTTTAATATCTATTTGTGAAAGGACTTGATACTGAACATGAAAAAAAAGGTAAACTCTGTTAATATGGCCCTGGAAATATTAAATTGTTACGATCCGGAAAAAATGCTCCTGGGTATAACGGAATTGAGCATAAAGTTAGGTGTTTCCAAAAGTACAGTTCATCGCCTGGTTACCACCATGGAAAAACAGGGTTATTTAGAGCAGGACCCGGATTCAAGAAAATATAAACTCGGGCTCAGTATCCTCAGGCTATCTGAAATAATCATGAAAAATTATGATATCCGCACCATCGCTTCGCCGATTATGCAAAGGCTAAGGGACTATACGGAAGAGTCTGTCCATTTAAATGTAGTTTCTTATGCTCAGAAGGCCAGGGTTTGTATAGCAAAACAAGAGAGTCATCATGATCTCCGCTATGTAATCGAATTGGGGCAATACTTACCTTTGCATGTGGGGGCTTCCGGAAAAATTTTATTGGCCAACCTTGATGAACAGCACATTATAAGCGCATTGGAAAACATTCCGGACAATGACAAACAAAAAATCTTTTCCGATCTGGAAAAAATACGAGCGCAGGGGTATTGCATATCTTATGGAGAAAGGATTCCCGGCGCCAGTTCAATCAGCTGTGCTATAAAAAACAGAAGCGACAAACTTATTGCCGGTTTGACTGTTTCCGGACCCAGTATGAGATTGACTGAAGAAAAAGTTAAAGAATATCTCGAACCGGTTAAAAACGCCGCCGCCGAGATTTCCAGGCAGGCGGGTTATTAATCTTAAAGATAACCTTTTTCTTTGTATTACTTGATCCCTTTCTAAAATTCCAGTCTAAAGCTCCCGGCCCAGATCAAAACCTTCGCGCACCGCTTCGGTGATTTTGCGTGGTTTGTGGGCGTCGCCGATGACGCGCAGTTCGCTCACCCTGCCCTCAAGTTCCTCAGCCAGGGGGTTGTTGGCAACCGCTCCGATAGCCAGGGCTACCGTGTCTGCCGGAAGCAGGGTTTCTGCGCCTTCTTTTTCAACCAGCACGCCAGAAGAGTTTACCTTTTTGACTGCATACTGGTCCATAACCCTGATGCCCAGGCGGCGGATACACTTTATGGTTACCCAGCGGGTGCTGATGCCGATGTCACGGCCGATCCCTTTTTCCAGCTCTACCAGGGTTACTTCCCGTGTGCCCCGGTTAAGCATTTCCTTCAGCTTTTCCGGAGTTTCGGCATCGTTTTCCATCAAAAATTTCAGATTTTCAGCTGAAAGGGTGCCCATCTGGGCGACGGTAACCGCCGTTTCACAGCCGACCGATCCACCTCCGATGACCACTACCCTTCTGCCCGGGACCACCGACCCATCCAAAATCTGCAGGGCGGAAAAAGCGGGGGCCGAGTCTTCTACCGGGAAAGGTGGAGGGGCCCCCCGGGCCCCGGTGGCTATGACCACCGCATCCGCCTTTTCGGCCGCGATTTCCTCGGCCGAGGCTTCCCGGTTTAAGACTATTTCGACCCCGTACTGGGGCAGGATATTTTCATAATATTCGAGGAAAGTAATGAAATCATGTTTGCCCGGGGGCATGGCCGAGTAGCTTAAATGTCCGCCCAGGCGGCTGCCTTTTTCCCACAAAGTAACCCGGTGGCCCCTTAAAGCAGCCAGGCGGGCTGTTTCCATTCCGGCCGGACCCCCGCCGATTATGAGTATCCGGCGCTGTTTTTCCGCCGGGGTAATTTCAGTTTCATATTCCCTGCCTGCCAGGGGATTAACGGTGCAGTGGACATCCTGAAGGGTAAAAACCATGTCGAAACAACCCTGGTTGCAGGCAATACAACGCCTGATAGAATCAAACTTTCCTTCTTTTGCTTTCACGGGCAGGTTCGGGTCAGCAATCAGCGGGCGCCCCATGTTGACCAGGTCGGCCTGGCCGGTCTTAAGAATTTCTTCGGCAACCAGGGGATCGTTGATCCGGTTGCTGGCAATTACCGGGATGTTGACCGCTTCCTTGATTTCCCGGGCCAGGTAGGCGAACCCGCCCGGCGGCAGTTCTCCGGTGATCTGCGGCACTCTTGCTTCATGCCAGCCCCCGGTAACGTTGATGCAGTCTACGCCGGCTAACTCCAGTTCCCGAGCAAAAAGGGCCGCTTCCCGGCTGGTGTTGCCCTCGGGGATGTAATCGTGCCCGGAAACCCTGACTGTAAGGGTAAAGTCGCCGCCAACCGCTTCCCTGACCTTGTTTACCACTTCCAGGCCGAAGCGTTTCCGGTTTTCCCAGGATCCACCGTACTGATCGGTGCGCTGGTTGGTAACCGGCGACAGGAACTGGCAGATCAGGTAGCCGGCACTGGCCAGGATCTCCACGCCATCAAACCCGGCTTCTTTTGCCCTGCGGGCGGCCCGGAAATAGTTTTCCTGGACCGTTTCAATATCCTCTAAAGTCATTTCCCTCGGAGTTTCCCTGGTCAGGCGTGAAGCAACTGCCGAAGGAGCGATCGGCTGCTGGCCGATCATCATGCTGTGCGTATAGCGTCCGGCATGATAAAGCTGGGCTGCCGCCGCGGCGCCGTTATCCTTTATCGTCCGGGCCAGTTTGGCCATACCCTCGATAAACTTGTCGTTATGAAGGCCGATCATCATCGGTCCCTGCCCCAGCATATCGATGGTGCAACCGCCCACAGTAATCAGCCCCGCACCTCCGCGGGCCCTGGTTTCGTAGTATTTAATCAGCCGTTCATTGACAAACCCTTCCGGTGTGTAGCTGTGGTGGATTGCCGGCATGCAAATGCGGTTTTTCAATTCCATTTGCCCTACCCTGATTGGTTCAAACAGTTTCATAAGTTGAAGCTCCTTTATCTGATGGCTATCAATAACCGCTTGTAATCGTATCTTAGTAAATAAATTCTACATCAGCCCGGTAATTGCCTTCCTGATCTAAAAAATGCTGATACCAAAGCAGTAAATATATTAAATATCCGTAAATGTAGATAATTTATAAATTCAATCACCGAATATAGAGCAGGGTGCTTGAGAAATATAAGGGTGGGCATATTTTTTATTTCGAAGAAGGATATTGTGTATTAATGTCGAAAGAATTCTGAACAAAACTAAAAAGATTAGAAAGATTAGAGCGATCCGGGTTGCCTCCTAGCTTTTACTCCATGAATAACCCACTTTTTTAGTACCGCTTACATTAACCGGGTTTTGTTTCCTAAGATCTGCGTATGTCGTCCAGGGAAGCTGCTGATATAATGAAGAGGGAGGGTTAGTTATGGCTGTTATGGAAGTGCGTGCCTTCGGAAAGCTCTACTTTTTATTCAAGGAAAGGGAGTGGCCCAATCCCCTGCTTTACAAAATGGAAGAAGATTTACTTACCGCGGAAGAGCTGCGGGAGAAGCTGGAGATTCCCTCCAATGATGTCGAAGCAGTTTTTATCAACCGCCTGATCAGGCCCCTTTCGACCAGGTTGCAGCCCGGTGACCGGGTTGCCTTCGTGCCGCCTGGTGTTCCGAGTATTCACCGCTTCAACCTGGGTTTCTATGACGCCAAGGAAGGACGGCAGGGAAACTCGATCTGCCGCGATTCCAGCCGGGCCGGTGAACTGGATCCGACTGGGGGGAACGGTGGAAACGGCAATGGGGGCAACGGCGGCCGGGCCGGAGAAAGATCTGGAAACAGGGGACCGGAGCGGGCCAACTGATTCGATTTATTTTTCCTTTTAGCCCTTTTCAGGGCAGGTAGATCAGCTAGTTCATCAGGACACCACCAGGAAATTTGGGGCACAAAATGAAATACCATCTGGTGAGCCATGTGAAATGCGTGCAAAAACAGCCGCCCTTTTTATTTTTGGGGATAATTTTTTAAGGTATAATAAAGCTGAACAGGATCCGCATTTGAATATTTCTGCTGTCATTAAGATGGCCGTGGTTTTGAAAAAGATGCTTGGCGAAAAGCTGAGAAAAGGGGAGATTCGCAGATGTGCGGGAGGTTTGCCCTGGCTACGGACAAAAAAGTGCTGGAAATGCTCTATGATCTGGAGCTGCGGGGTGAGCTGACCCCCCGTTACAACATTGCCCCTTCCCAGGAAATCCTGGCCCTGCGCTTTTCACCGGAAGACGGGAGCAGGGAGCCGGTCCGCCTTAAGTGGGGCCTGGTCCCCTTCTGGTCCGACGATCCGGCCATCGGAAACCGGCTCATCAACGCCCGGGCGGAGACGGCCCCTAAAAAGCCTTCTTTCCGTGATGCTTTTAAAAAAAGAAGGCTGCTTATCCCTGCCACCGGCTTCTACGAATGGAAACAAGAGGGCGGAGGCAAGCAGCCCTACTATATCTGCCGAAAAGACGGCATGCCTTTTTCCCTGGCCGGCCTGTGGGAACGCTGGGATAAGGGAGAACAGCCCCTTGAAACCTGCACCATCCTGACCACCGACCCCAATGACCTGGTGGCGCCCCTGCACAGCCGTATGCCGGTGATTATGCCCCGGGAGGAATATGACCGGTGGCTTGTTCCGGGAACCGAAGCGGCGGACTTAAATGAGCTGCTCAAGCCTTACCCGCCGGAAGAATTTACCGCCTACCCGGTCCCCCGGTTGGTAAACAATCCGGCCAATGATACACCAGACCTGCTGGAGCCGCTGTAAGCGGCTTTTTTTCAGCTGCAGTTAAGTTAAAACAAACCGGCTCCTATAACCTAAGGGCAGTATTCAAGTTCTCGCTGAATCGCAGCTTGAACATTTACATTTCTGAACAGAAGTAAAAATAATGGTAGAGGCGGTCAGGGGATTTTTAACCGCCTTTTTATTCGGCCCCGCAGACAGGGCAGGGCCCGCCGGGGCGGTGGTAGCTGTGGTTGGTCCAGATCCCGCAGTCGAAGCGGTAGCCCTGGTTGCCCAGCTCTACCGGGCATTTATTATACATCTGGTGGTAACCTTCGAAGGTCTGGCAGCCGTCGCTGGTCCGGCCGCAGTCTGTGCATACAAATTTGGGGGAATAAGAACCCTTGTCGTTGTTCAGGAAGCCCTGGAATTCGACCGGCCCGCCGCAAACAAAACAGGCCGCTCCATCCAGGGCAGCAAAATCGATGTCATGGTAGCGGGCTTCGCTTTCAACGACTGCGGCGTTGTTAAAATACCCGGCCAGATCCTCGGGGTGAATGGTCAGGCGGGGTAGATCCACCGGCAGGAAATCAGAAACCATCCCCATGATTAATTCTGTATGATCGACTAGATAGGGGGCGAGGCTGGATTGCTCCACATAATCCTGGATCCCGGGAAAAACAGGAAAGGCAATCAGCAGGAGTAAGAACACCCCGACCACGGCAAACCCGATTACCAGGCCGACTCCACCACCGCCAATCTTATCGATTAGCCTCAGTGGGCTGAACCGGGTCACCAGGGCGACAAAAAAGCCGAGTATATGAATCAGGACTGCGGTGACCGAAAATAAGATGATGAAGCTGACCGAATCGGCAATGAAGCGGGGCAGATTGATCAGGTCTAAAATCAGCCTGCTGCCATCAACATAATAAACAATAGCAATTGCCAGGCCGGCGGCAATCCCAACAATCGTGAAAACGCTCCTGATCAAACCAGTCCTGATGCCCTGGATCAGGGAGATAGACAGGAAGATGGCAATGATAATATCGATCCAGTTAAAATTCTGCAGCATTTTGTTTTACCGCCTTTTGTCCGTACTATTCATATTATAATCGAATTCAGGTCTGCTGTATCCTCTCAATTTTAATTTTGCGCAAAAATTCCGGTTGGATAATTGTGCCCGCTGCGGATTCAAGATCAAACTAAATAACTTGCGTTGGTGTTTTATGCAACAGGGATTGGCCTTTACCCGTCGAAAATTAAAGCGAGGCCAACAATCACGAAAAAAGGGGTTCTGTCTTTGCCAAACGTTGTATTTCGGAAGAGATCCGGTGGTTACAGCGGTTAATGAGTACGGGCCTCTATAAAAGGCCCTCCTGCGCCTGACCGATTATTAAAACATTGGAAAGCCTTTAAAGCTATTGCAGGGAGAGGAAATATTCGATGAATATTTACCAGCGGACTAAAAATATGGAGCTGTCTTATATTCGAACAGTGGTAGAAAAGGCAAGGGAACTGGAAAAGCAGGGCCGCTCGATCGTGCATCTGCAAATAGGGGAACCCGACTTTACCACCCCGGAACCGATCATTGAAGCTGCTGTGGAAGCTTTGCGCTCAGGCCAAACCCATTACGGCCCCGACGAGGGGATAGAAGAACTGCGGCAGCTGGTGGCCGGCCAGATTAACAGTAGAAAAAACCTTCATTTTGACCCCCTCGAGAACATTATTATCACTGCTGGCGCCTCGGAAGCTGTTTTTGATGCTATCGTCGGCCTAAGCGGGCCCGGCCAGGGAGTGATTATCCTGGAGCCGGCTTTTGGCAATTACTACAACTGCTGCCTGTGTGCAGGGTCAAAACCTATTTACGTTCCCCTGTTGCTTGAAGATAAATGCCGCCCGGACTTCAACAGTCTGGAAAAAATAGTCAAGCAAGGTCCTGAGAGGCCTGCTTTCCTGGTCCTCAACAACCCCCATAATCCGACCGGTGCTCTATTCGGCCCCGGTGATATCAAGCAGCTGGCTGATTTTGCCCTTCAATATGACCTGGTTGTTATCGCAGACGAAATCTATGAAGATATTTATTACGGGGATGAAAAGCCTCTTTCTATTGCCTCGGTGCCTAAAATGGAGGAAAGGACTGTCCTGGTAGGCGGTTTTTCCAAGACTTATGCCATGACCGGCTGGCGGCTTGGCTATGCCGCCGCGCCGGAACCTCTTTATGAACCGATCCAGAAAATCCACCAGTATGCGGTGACCTGCGCGGCAACCTTCAGCCAGCTGGGTGCTGCCGGGGGGCTGCAGAAAAGTGAAGAAGAGGTGCGCAGGATGGTCGACGAATTGGACCGGCGCCGGCGGTATGTAATGGATCGGCTTGATCAGATCAAGGGTATGACCTACATCAGGCCGGAAGGAGCATTTTACTTTTTTATTAATATCGCCGCTTCCGGGCTAAGCTGCATGGATTTTTCCAGACGGTTACTGGAAGAGCAAGGAGTGGCCGTTATACCGGGATCTACTTTTGGTCCCAGCGGTAAAGGGTTTATCAGGGTTTCTTATGCCAACAGCCTGATGGAAATTGAGAAGGGAATGGACAGGCTGGCCGCTTTCTGGCAAAATTTATGCTAGAACTTAAAACAGTCCGCAGGATAATGATTGCATCCCTCCTTATATGAAACAGTCCGCATAACGCCGTTTTTGCCCGGAAAAAACTGTAGATTCGGTTCGGTCGCTATATTGACACAATTATTATAACAGCAGTATAATTATAAAAAATGCCAATACTGAAATGGAGGGGTGCGTCTGTTCAAACTTTAAAAGCCAGAATGCTTTAAAAAATTTTGTTTTAGGAGGGATGGAGCGTGGAACACATGGGGATAGTTTCAATTGTTCCCCCTGTTTTGGCCATTGTTCTGGCTATCTGGACTAAAAGGGTCTATTTTTCGCTCTTTATCGGTATTGTTGTCGGTATCCTGATTTATACCGCCAGTATCGGAGAGACCCTGATTGAAGTGACTGAAACAATGGTCGGCAATCTTTCTGATGACTGGAATGCCCGGGTGATGCTCTTCACCGTACTTTTAGGCGGGCTGCTGGGGATCATGTACAGCTCGGGCGGTTCCCAGGCTTTCGGTAAATGGGCTTCCAATGTCCTGACCACCCGTAAGTCCAGCCTGGTTGGCACCTGGGTTCTTGGCCTCCTTATTTTCTTTGATGATTACTTCAATACCCTTACCGTCGGTTCGGTGATGCGCAACATTACCGACCGGTTCCAGGTTTCACGGGAAAAGCTGGCTTACATTATTGACTCCACGGCGGCGCCGATTTGTATCGTAATTCCGATTTCAACCTGGATTGCGTACGTCATGTCTCTTTATATCGCCGAATTTGAGCGCCTGGAGGTGGAAATAGAACCGTTTGGATTGTTCCTTGAAACCATACCTTTTAATTTCTATGCTATAGCAGCAATTATCATGGTCCTTTATCTATCCGTAAGCAACCTGGAATTCGGGCCCATGGCCAGAGCTGAAAAGCGGGCCCTGCAGAAAGGTGAGCTTTTTGATGAAGCTACCAAGGACGAGATTCCGGGTCAGGATATCACCAACCTGGAAATTTCTGAGAAAGGGACAGTACTGGACCTGCTTATACCCATTATCGTCCTGATCGGCGGAACCATTCTCGGGATTCTTTACACCGGCGGCTTTTTCGAACCTGATATCGGTTTTGTTGACGCTGTAGGCGATGCCGATGCTGCGACCGCCCTTGTTTACGGGACCCTGGTAGCCAGTATTGTAGGTATCATAATGTATACCTCAAGAAAAGTTCTCCCCTTAAAGGACTGTATGGAGAACTTTATTACCGGGATCAAGGCCATGGTTCCGGCCCTGGCGATCCTTCTTTTGGCCTGGTCGATCGGGGATGTGGCCGGTATGGTAGGAACCGGCGCCTTTGTCGCTGAAGTGGTCAGCGAGGCGCTTCCCAACTGGATCATCCCGTTTGCCATCTTTGTCGCTTCAGCCTTTATGGCATTTTCCACCGGGACTTCCTGGGGCACTTTCGCGATCATGATGCCCATTGGAGTGCCGGTAGCCGTAGCAGTTGGCCTCGATCCGGCCATGTGCATTGCTGCCGTCCTCGGAGGAGCGATCTTCGGCGACCACTCCTCGCCGATTTCTGACACCACGGTCCTGTCGTCCACCGGCGCAGGTTGCAACCACATGGACCACGTTAATACCCAGCTGCCTTATGCCGTTGTGGCTGCTGTTGTTTCCGCGGTCGGTTACATCCTCGCCGCCGTGATGGACATGGCCATCATTCCGCTGATCGTTGTTCTCGTCCTGGTCTTTGTGGTCTTCTACATCCTGCATGCCCGGGGTGAAAAAGTGGTGGAAGAAGAGTAAAGGGTTTCACGAAGGCTTCTGGCCCAGGCATGAAAGATGGGTGCTGATGCAACAAAGCCGGCCTTCGGGCCGGCTTTACCACGTCCGCTCACCGAAAAGTGTTGTTCAGGACAAAGGGACTTTGCCGGGGTCCTAATTAGCCGGCTCTTTTTTGAAAAGCCCATGTTTATACATGTTGTATAAGGGTAAGTCCTGATTTTTGGCTAATTCATCTATAGCTTAAATCCTGAAGATTTGATATAAATAAAACAGGTAAAATAATGCAAATTCTCCTGTTTATGAAGCATCCCGGAAAGCGGTTTAGAAAAATACTTTTGAGCGCTTCCGATTTCATATAACCCGAGCTGTTAAAATAAGTAGATTGTAACAGGAAAGGAGTTTACAAGATGCGCAGTTATAAAGATATCCCGTTGTGGAAAGATGTAAGCCCCGAGGAGTGGAATGACTGGCGCTGGCAGATCCGCAACCGGATCAGTTCGCTGGAGCAGCTGAAGGAAGTCATTGACCTGAACGAGGATGAAGAAAAGGGAGTTGAACAGTGCCTGCAGACTTTCCGCATGGCCATTACTCCTTACTACGCTTCGTTGATGGATCCAGAAGATCGCAGCTGCCCTGTCCGCAAGCAGGCCGTGCCGACGGGCCTGGAAGTTCGCTATTCCGTTTCCGATATGAGCGATCCTTTGCACGAAGACGTGGATTCGCCCGTGGAAGGCCTAACCCATCGTTACCCGGACCGGGTCTTGCTCCTGGTAACCGATCAGTGCTCCATGTACTGCCGTCACTGCACCAGGCGCCGCATGGCCGGGGGAACCGACAAGGCCCGGAGTAAGGAGCAGATTGAGCAGGCCATTGATTACGTGCGCCGGACACCAAGAGTGCGCGATGTTCTTATTTCCGGCGGTGACGGGCTTTTGATCCCCGATGATCTGATCGAATATATCCTGAAAGAACTGAAAGCGATCGAGCACGTAGAGTTGATTCGGTTCGGTTCCCGTGCGCCGGTGGTTATGCCCCAGCGGATTACCGACGAACTGTGCCGGATGCTGGCCAAGTACCACCCGATCTATTTAAATACCCACTTTAATCACCCGAAAGAAATCAACGAAGTCTCGGCTGCCGCCTGTGAACGCTTATCCAATGCCGGCATTCCCCTCGGTAACCAGTCCGTGCTCCTGGCCGGTATCAATGACTGCCCCCAGATCTTAAAAAAGCTGAGCCATGAGCTGTTGAAAAACAGGGTCCGTCCTTATTACATTTATCAATGCGACCTGTCCCAGGGTATTGAACATTTCCGGACTTCGGTTGGAGCAGGTATTGAAGCGATTGAAAACCTGCGCGGCCATACCACCGGCCTGGGTGTACCTACTTTCGTGGTCGATGCTCCCGGCGGGGGAGGAAAGATCCCGGTTATGCCCCAGTACCTGATCAGCCAGTCGCCGACCAAAATCGTACTGCGCAACTTTGAAGGCGGTATCTATACCTACTCCGAACCGAAGCGGGAAGTTGATCCGGGCAAAACCTGCCCGATCTGCGGTGGGACCCACAACCAGTATGACGTGGGCGTAGCTTCCCTGTTGAACGGGCAGGCTGTAGCCATGGAACCATCGGTTAAGAAAGAAAAGAATTAAGGTCAGGGACTTGTTTGATGAGAAACTGGTTGAGTTGAAAGGATAGATTTTAAAGATAGATCCTTTCTGAAAAACAAATTGAGACGGGGTTAAACCCTGAACCGGGCAAGACCGGTGCCTGTGTGGACAGCAGTTGAACGTTACAGACCGCCTGGCAGCTAACATTTTAAAAAGTACACACAGGCACCGTTTTATGTTTTTGCCGCTCCTCTGGCAGCCATCCCCCGGCTGTCCCCTGAATATCTTTTCCATTCTGACGCCCCTGTTTGGTGCAGGGGCCGTTTTTATTATTACTCCTCTTTTTCCACGATCCGCTTGGCTTTACCGGTCGTACGTTCCAGCGATTTGGGCTCCATGAGGGTGACCCGCGGCCCCATCGACAGGATGGAGCGCAGGTTCTGGCGGATGCGCCCCTCCAGGGCTTCGAGCTCCCTGTAGCGGTCGGTAAACCCTTCCGGGGTGAGCTCAACCTGCACCTCCAGGTCCTTGATCGAGCCCTTCTTTTTGTTTAGGACCAGGCGGTAATGGGGCGATACCTCGCGAAAACCGGCCAGGACCTCTTCAACCTGGGAAGGGAAGACATTGACGCCTTTAATGATAATCATGTCGTCGCTGCGCCCGGTGACATAATCCATCCGGCGGATGGTCCTGCCGCAGGCGCACTTTTCGCCGACCAGGCGGGTAATATCGCCGGTGCGGTAGCGGAGCACCGGAAAACCTTCCTTGAACAGGGGGGTCAAGACCAGCTCTCCGGTTGATCCGTCCGGCAGGGCCCGGCCTGTATCCGGGTCGATGATTTCCGGGTGGTAGGCATCTTCCAGGATATGCATGCCCGCTTTAGCAGGACACTCCCCGGCAATGCCGGGCCCGACCACTTCGGTCAACCCGTAATTGATGGTGGCCGTAAGGCCCCATTTTTCCTCGATTTCTTCACGCATCGCTTCCGAGCAGGGCTCGCCGCCGAAGAGCCCGAGCTTTAAATTGAATCCTTTTGGATCATAACCGAGATCTGCCCTCGCTTCAGCCATGTACAGGGCAAAAGAAGGGGTGCTGACCAGGGTGGTGGTCTGAAAATCTTTCATCAGGGACAGCTGTCTTTCCGTGTTGCCGCTTGAGAAGGGGACCACCGTGGCCCCGAGCCGTTCCAACCCGTAGTGAAGCCCGAAACCGCCGGTAAACAGGCCGTAGCCGAAAGATACCTGGGCGATGTCCTTTTCGGTAACCCCGGCCATGGCACAGATCCTGGCCACTGCGTCCGCCCAGCGGTCCAGGTCGGAGCGGGTGTAGCCGGCCACGATCGGCTTGCCTGTGGTTCCGGAGGAAGCGTGGATGCGCAGTATTTTTTCCAGGGGCACTGCCGCCATGCCGTAGGGGTAGGCTTCGCGCAGGTCGTTCTTGGTCGTAAAGGGGATGCGGGTAAAATCGTCCCGGCTTCTTATCTCTGCAGGGCCGATTCCGGCCCGTTCAAGAAGGCATTTGTAGAAGGGACTGTTGGTGCAGGCGTATTTGACTGCCTTATGTAACTTTTCTTCTTGCAGCTTTGCCAGCTCTTCATAGCTTAAACGTTCTTTGTGCTGATCATTAATAGCCATTGGCTTCAACTCCTAACTCGTCAAGGGCTGTGATTAAAAAGTGTAAACCCGGTCTTCGGTTACGATCGGGACCCGGTGCTTTTTTAAAACTTCCAGGGCCTCATCGATTTTTTCCACTCGCATCATGATAATGGCGTTGGTGGCCGGTTTTTCGATGAAGGAATAGAGGTACTCGATATTGATGTCCGCCTCCTGCAGGAGCTCCAGGACCCTGGCCAGCCCGCCGGGCGTATCGGGCACTTCTATGGCAATTACGCCGGCAACCGTGGCCATGATCCCTTTCCCTTTAAGGATTTCCAGGGCCTTGTCCGGCTGATCCACGATCAAGCGCAGGATCCCGAAATCGGAAGTATCGGCGATTGAAATCCCGCGGATATTGATCCCGGCTTCGCCCAGGATCTGGGCTACCCGCACCAGGCGCCCCGATTTGTTTTCCAGGAAAACTGAAATTTGTTTGATCATATCTAGACCTCCTTTCCTTGCTCCTGGCATGAGAGCACATATTCAATTCCCGAAAGCCTTTTTCCTGCCTGCGGGGTTAAAATCAAGGAGGAGTTTTGGGGCAGGATTTCTGTTTACGGTGCAGAAAAACCTAAAGGAGAGCGGTAGGGAGGTGGCTGTCAATGGTTAAAGAGAATAACAAACACGACCCCGCTTATTTAAAAATAACCCCTGAAGAACGTTCAGAAAAGGTTAACCGGTTTTATCAAATCATGAACAAGTGCACTTTGTGCCCCCGCCGCTGCGGTGTGAACCGCCTCCAGGGCCAAAGGGGGCAGTGCGGTGTGGCGGGAGACCTTTATATCAGCAGCGCCGCCCCCCATTTTGGCGAAGAAAGAGAGCTGGTGGGGCGCAGGGGCTCCGGGACAATCTTTTTTTCCAACTGCAACCTGGCCTGCATCTTTTGCCAGAATTGGACCATCAGCCGGGGGATTGATACGGACCGGCCAAGCAGCGTTGAAGAACTGGCTAAAACAATGCTGGACCTGCAGGGAACCGGGTGCAGCAACATCAACCTGGTCACCCCGACTCCCTACCTTTACCATATCACGGCGGCCATTGACCGGGCCGCCCGGGAAGGGCTGAAACTGCCTGTTGTTTACAACTGCGGCGGTTACGAGCTGGTCGAGTCGCTGAAGCTTTTGGAAGGCTTCATCGATATCTACATGCCCGATGCCAAGTACGGCTCCGACGAGATGGGCGAAAAGTATTCGGGAGTAGAAGACTATTACAGCCGGTTGGAGGAAGCCTTAAAAGAAATGCAGCGCCAGGTCGGCGACCTGCGGGTGGGGCCGGACGGAACTGCCGACCGGGGCCTGCTGGTCCGCCACCTGGTTTTGCCGGGTGACCTTTCTGAAAGCGAAACCGTGGCCCGCATGCTCAAGGAGGAAGTATCGCCCCGCTGCGCTGTCAACGTCATGGCCCAGTATTACCCGGCCCACCGGGCCGGTGAGTACCCGCCCCTGAACCGGCGCCTCAACTCGGAGGAGTTTTTGGCCGCCCGGGAGGCCTTTCTCAAAGCCGGCCTGCGGATTCTTTAAAGCGGTTTTGTTGACCCTTTTTACAATACTGGTGTAGAATGGTGATATATAAGAATGAAATGCATTTTTAGGGATCAGTGACAACAAGCGATCCTAAACCATTGAAAAGGAGGAATAGATGATGGCCGGAGCAGTAAAAGAAATTACAGGTGATCAGTTTGATACAGAGGTAATGCAGGAATCTAAGCCGGTCCTGGTTGACTTTTGGGCACCATGGTGCGGCCCGTGCAAGATGCTGGGCCCGGTGCTGGAAGAAGTAGCCGCCAATAACGAAGATCGCCTGAAAGTGGTCAAGGTCAATGTCGATGAAAACCAGGAACTGGCCCAGAAATATGAAGTAATGAGCATCCCGACCATGTTCCTGATCAAAAAGGGCGAAGTCGTGGACAGTTTCATGGGCGCCATGAACAAACAGGCCCTGACCGAAAAGTTAGAACAGCACCTTTAAGTCTACGCAGGCCTGAGGCGAAATAAGCCTGCCAAAATCAATCCCTTTTTTATCTCTTTAGGGCAGGAATGGGCGTTCCTCTTGGCGAATAACATTAAAAATATTCCGAAAGGACGTGTTTTAGCCATGGAACGACAGGAGATCGGCCAGGTAACCCATTATTACGGGAAAATAGGGGTGGCAATCCTGAAGCTTGACTCACCCCTGTCAGTCGGAGACAAGCTTGCCATTGTCGGGTCCACGACCGACCTGGAGCAGGTAGTCAAGTCAATGCAGGTGGAACACCAGAACATTGAACAAGCGACGGCGGGTGACCTGGTCGGTCTGAAGGTTAAAGACAAGGTAAGGGAAGGAGATACGGTTTATAAGTTAACCGTGCCCGTCCAATAAGTTATAGCCGTCTAACAGGTGATCAGTTGTTGACACTGCAGGAAGAAGAAAAGCGGCAGGCGGATGCTGGTAGTGAAGAAGAGGCTGCCGCAGAAGATGATGTTTTCAAGCAAGCCCTGGCCGGTGCGGTCAGGGCTGTTCCGATTATCCTCGGCTATTTGCCAATCGGGATGGCCTTTGGGGTGCTGGCTTCCACCGCCGGCCTGAGCATTTACAGCGCTCTCGCCATGTCGGTATTTGTTTTTGCCGGCTCGGCCCAGCTGATCGCGGTCGGCCTGATCGATACCGGGGCCGGGATTGCCGCCATAACGATCACTGTCTTCCTGGTCAACCTGCGCCACCTGCTCATGAGCGCTTCTTTGGCGCCTCACTTGCGCTACCTGCGTCCCTGGCAGCAGGCCCTCTTCAGCTATGAAATCACCGATGAATCATTTGCCATTCACTCGGTCTATTTTCGCAAAAAAGGCCGCCCTCCCAAAGCGGAGCTGTTTGCTCTGAACCATTCGGCCCACCTGGCCTGGATTGCCGGGACCCTGCTCGGAGCCTGGGTTGGCGTGCGTCTGACCTTTGACACCGAGGTTTTCGGCGTTGATTATGCCCTCCCGGCCATGTTCATTGCCCTCCTGGTAATGCAGATTGAAAACTACAGGCATATCGCTGTTGCGGTTATCTCGGCGGGACTGGGGCTTTTCTTTTACCTTTCCGGGATGAACCAGCTCTACATAATCCTGGCCACCGTTATCGCCGCCACCGTCGGAGCTCTTTGGAAACCGGGACATGGCTCCGGGCTTCCCGGAGCTGAAGAAAAAGGAGGGGGGAAAACCGGCCATGCCTGATCTGAACCCTTCCCAGGTGGTCTTATTGATCGCCCTGATGTCTATTGTCACCTATATCCCCCGGGTTTTTCCGGTCCTGATCCTTTCCCGGCGCAGGTTGCCCGAGCCGGTTGAGCGCTGGCTTTCATACGTGCCCGTGGCTGTCCTGGCCGCCCTCCTGGCCCCGGCCCTGTTTGCCCCGGAAGGGACTCTCGATTTTGCCGCAGCTACAAACCCGGCCTTCTGGGTCTCCATACCGGTTTTTGGGATTGCCATTTTAACCCGCAACCTCTTTGCCACGGTCCTCTCAGGCATGCTTATGATTGCCCTCTTCAAGCACCTTATGTCCTGATCGACATTTTCTGCTTGCTGCTTGCCTTTGCCCTGGCTGAATAAAAAAAATTTCAAGTCCTTCTGCAGCCTGTTTTATCTTGCAAAAGCCCAATATCCGCCGCCACAGCTGGCCTAATTTAATATTCGCTCTTATTTGACCGATAATTGGCTTTTATGGTATAATATCGTAAGAAAAGAAGTACTGGATTCGTTCTGGGAGCAGTAATGAACATAACAGTAACTTTATATGCAACCTTAACCAAATATCACCCGGAAGGTAAACGCAGTGAGCCTTTCAGCGTTGAACTCCCTGAAGGGGCCCGGGTAAAAGACCTCCTGGACCACCTGGGCATAAAAGAAGGGGAAGCAAAGCAGGTTTTTATTAAACACAGAAGCCGCCCCGAGGATTTCCCCCTGGAAGAGGGGGAATGGGTGGCTATCTTCCCCCCGGTGGCCGGAGGATAAGGGACTGGACTGCTTTACTAAAGATCAACAAAAGCGCGGAGCTTTATTCCGCGCTTTTCCTCTTATGGACAGCGGACGATGCCTTGCGACCAGAGGCAGTCGGCGCACGGCGGGATGTTGCCCCCAGTGCATACGGAGAAGATTGATCGAACCCCAGAGCACGTAATCCTGTTCCACCACCGGCCATATCGCCGGTTCGGGGAATCTGTAGTGGTCGAGCTCCCTGTTCCAGCCGGGCGGGGACAGGGAGCCTGCGCCCGTGGCCCGCTCTGGCAACCGGCAGGACGAAGAAGTTTCTCTGGAGTTAATGGTAGAAAAAAGGTGGCGGCAAAATAAAACACCAGGACAGAAAAAGGATAACCCGGGGATGTTAAATTGATCATAAGAATACTTGCCCCGGCAAACTAGATGCACGGACCTGTGGACTCCTGAGGTGGACAGAAAGGGGTTGATATGTTAAATTCTTAACCGGCAGGCGGCTTTTCTTTTTTTTAGTGTTAACAGTATTGGAAGTGGTTGAACCGCCCCCTCAGGTCCGGCGGTTTTTAAAATAAAAGCCACGTTTCGCGGAGGTACTACTTTATTATTAGTTGAGGGGGACTCGGGGTGCAGGAAAAACCTGAAATAATGGGCA
>Ga0207421_10002939_pt1 | contig 20744 bp, 16 predicted proteins | sample SodLakKL_010_SED_4_FD_187542 | JGI IMG/M metagenome (GOLD analysis project Ga0207421, IMG submission 187542) | Alkaline sediment microbial communities from Lake Tanatar, Kulunda Steppe, Russia - 8KL_010_SED (SPAdes) (version 2) | ecosystem: Environmental > Aquatic > Non-marine Saline and...
GAGAGGCTCTTAAGAGCCGAGGAGGGGTGGCCCTCTAAGTGTTGAATTAACTCAAACATTCATTATTTGACTTCGAATTCACTTCTTTTCATCCCCCATTGCCCTCCGTCAGCCGACGGAGGGACACTCATTAATTAGCTTTTATATCGATCAAAGCTCATTTAACCGTGCTTATTTGTCCTGAAAAAAGAAAATGATGTTATCGGCACTTTCTGTGCTGCTCCTTACCTTTTTGTTCATCTCTTTATTGTAGGAGTAGGCAATATTTCTAATTGAGTTTAACTCTTTATTGTCTTTATACCTGATTTGGATTGCGCTGCCCCCCGGCACCAACTCATCGAGAGCCAATTTAAGCTTATCGTACTTAGATTTAGTTTTTCGTGAAACACGAATTTTTGTTCGTGGAACCAATCTTACTTTCATACTTTCATATTAAATTGGTTATGTGGTAAACTGAATATGATTCAATAAATAAAAATAAAGCTTTAAAAACTTTCAAAGTCAATAGTCTTGATTAAATCATCGAGAAAGTTTTAAACACTTTAATAGTGATATTGAAATTACAATTGAAATATTATCCATTGTGAAATAGGCAAAAAAAAGGCGACATATGAAGTATATATCGCCTTTTAAATGAGTTTGTATTAAAACAACACTAAGGTACTTGTACTGTAGAAAGTATCTTGGATACAATATCTTCCGGAGTAATATTCTCAGCTTCTGCTTCAAAGGTGGGTATTATACGATGCCTGAGTACATCCATGGCAACAACCCGTACATCCTCAGGTGTTACATAAGCCCGGTGTTCCATGAAAGCGTGTGCCCGGGCTGCCAAATTCAGATTAATGGATGCCCTTGGCGAAGCGCCGTAACTGATAAGTTCTTTAAGGTCAGCCAGGTTAAACTTCTCAGGATAACGGGATGCAAAGATCAGGTTCACAATGTACTTCTCAACCTTTTCATCGGTATAGATCTCATTAATCACCTCTCTCGCTTCCAGAACTTTGGAAGCGTTAACAACTGCTTTAAGCTCAGGTTTATTACCGGTTTTTGCCATTCGCCGCATAATTTCCAACTCTTCGGATTCACTAGGGTAACCGATTTTCAGCTTCAGCATAAACCGGTCTACCTGTGCCTCCGGTAAATTATAGGTTCCTTCCTGTTCAACCGGGTTCTGCGTGGCAAGAACCAGGAATGGAGCTTCAAGAGGGAACGTAGTCTCACTGATGGTAACCTGCTTCTCCTGCATGGCTTCAAGCAGGGCACTCTGAACTTTTGCCGGAGAACGGTTAATCTCGTCGGCCAATACAATGTTGGCAAAAATTGGCCCTTTTTTAACTTTGAATTCCGACTCTTTCTGGTTGTATATCAGGGTTCCAACCAAATCGGCCGGCAGCAAATCAGGAGTAAACTGGATTCGCTGAAATTTCGTGTTAATAACTTTGGCCAGAGAGGAGACTGTCAGGGTTTTTGCGAGCCCGGGTACACCTTCCAGAAGTACATGGCCATCCGCAAGCAACCCGATCAGAAGGCGGTCTATCATATACCGCTGCCCAACGATTACCTTGTTTAATTCTAGGTAGATATCATCGATAAACGCACTGTGAGCTTCAATTTTCTCTCCCAGTGCCTGCATGTCAACGTCTTTATTCATTTGGGATAATCTAATATAATGTTCAGGTTCATTTTGATATCTTCTACCGGTTTTTAAATGGCATGTAAAGAACGAATAATTACAATTAGCTGCAAAGGGTAGACGCGTAATTATTTGTATATAACCTTTATCTGCTTCGCAGAACGGCTCAATTACTAACTAAAAGTAGATGGATTTATTACAAGCAATTTTATTGGGGATACTGCAGGGGGTTACTGAGTTTCTTCCAGTAAGCAGTTCGGGACATCTGGCGCTTGCACGAGCCTTAATTGGAAGAGAGATCATGCCGGGTATTACGTTTGAGGTAGTGGTTCACTTTGGATCTTTTTGCAGTATTGTGGTGTATTTTCAGCAAAAGATCAGAGAAATTATTGCTGATCTCTTTAAAAGTCTGACACCCGCTGCCCTGAAGTCGAAACGTTTTCTTCATGACGCCAACACCCGTTTGAGCCTGATAATTCTATTAAGCATGATACCCGCAATGATTGTGGGTTTTACGTTGAAAGAGCCGATTGAAGGTCTCTTTTTAAATCCGTTTTTTGTATCGATCATGTTACTTGTAACGGGAACACTTCTCTTTTCAACAAGGTTTGTGGGCCATCCCGAAAAGGATGTGGATGTAAAAAGAGGGTTATTGATGGGCGTAGCACAGGCTTTTGCCATCATTCCGGGTATAAGCCGGTCAGGGTCCACCATCTCTGTGGGGCTTTTATCAGGAGTGGAGCGTTCGAATGTGGCAAACTTCTCTTTTTTGATGGTTTTACCCGTGTTGGCAGGAGCCATGCTTTTGGAAGTTATTGAACTGAGAGAGACGGGGATTGAGTCGGCAGAGGTTTTTAGCCTGATTGCCGGATTCTTTGCTTCATTTATTGCGGGATACTTCTCACTGAAATACCTTATCATCCTTCTGAAAAGGGAAAAGTTTCACTATTTCTCCTACTATTGCTGGAGTGTAGGTATACTGGGATTGATTCTATTTTATTAATACGTAAAAGTGAATCAATTTCCTTGATGCCATTTTTAAATTTGGCTACCTTTACTGCCGTTTAAATAATTTAACAGAATGGAAACATACATATTTGTCACCCTTGCGGTATTAGCGATAGCCTCGGCTCTCGGAATGGTTTTAAGCAAGAGCACGATTAACAGCGCGCTTTTTCTTGTAATCAATTTAGTAACTCTCTCAGGGGTTTATCTTCTTCTTCAGGCACAATTTCTTGCATTAATACAGATACTGGTTTATGCCGGGGCCATAATGGTGCTTTTCCTTTTTGTGATTATGCTCTTGAATATCGATCAGGAGGAGAGCCTCTTCGATAAGTTCAGAATAAAATACCTGGCTGCGTTTCTTTTGAGCGCTGTTATTTTTGCCCAGATTCTCTACAGCCTCGGAGGTGTTGCAGATATGCTTCCCGAAATCTCAACTGAGATGATTCACGTTGGTACCGTCGAAGCACTGGGTGATGTTCTCTACACGGATTATCTTTTTGTCTTTGAAATGACTGCAATACTATTAACAGCCGCAGTTGTCGGTGCTCTTATGATCGCACAATATAAAGTTAAAAATACGGGTGACACTGAATGATTGGGATTGACTGGTATCTTGCATTAAGTGCGCTTCTATTTACAATTGGTGTGCTTGGGGTATTAATTAGAAGAAATGCGATTGTTATCTTTATGTGTATTGAGATGATGCTCAACTCTGTTAACCTGGCACTCATCTCGTTCAGTGCATACCACGGAGATGTAACAGGGCAGATCCTGGTCTTTTTCTCACTCTCGGTTGCCGCAGCCGAAGCGGTGGTTGGTCTTGCCATTATTATAGCTATCTACAGAAATAACCTTTCTGTTGATATCACAAAGGTGAATTTATTACGTTGGTAAAGGGATATACCATACTTTAAAAAGAGCTTTTCACCGCAGAAAAGCTCTTTCTGTTTTCAAATCGGGATAGATCTGTTATCGATCTGAAGAATCAAAAGTGTATCTTGTGCAAAATTAAAACCGGCACCTGCTTTGACACGTCTATTAGGGTCATTCTTTATTATCATTATTCTGCTTGTTGCTTTTCCCGGCAAAACAATAGCATTTTCTGATGATAAAAAACTGATCCTTATCCATCTCGATGGGGTCTCAAGCCACCACCTGCTTCAGGAACTCAACAAGGGAAATCTGCCCAATTTAGAGTCCTTTTTTGGTCAGGAGGGCCGAATTGACTACACCATCACCTATTTTCCAAGCAAAACTCCAACGGTAATTTCAAGTATCAGGGATGGCATATCGCTTGATGAATCTCTGCTGCCCGGATGGGAACGGGCGAATGCAGAGAATGGTGATGTATCAGGTTTGATAGTAAGCTTTTTGCAAATGGCTTTCTCGAAATCACGACTCGCTACAACGAATTTAATTTACGGTTTACCCGCTTTTGATTTTTTAGCGGGTCCGGCGCTTATTAATACAGCTGATTATTTAAAAGACTACAACGTACTTCAATTTTACTGGTATAAAGTAGATACACATGGGCATTTCTATGGTGAAGAGGCTTATGTGCAGCAGATCGCTGAATTTGATCGTCAGTTTGGAAGGCTAACTAAACGGCTTGATGACGATGTGAATATTGTGATCTACTCCGATCATGGTATGACATTCGGCGAAGGCGTTGAAATGGACTTAAAAATGGAAGAATTGATTGGCGACGATCTTATTGTTTTCTCCTATCCGTCTGTATACCTGGCCAATAGTGAGTTATCTGAACACTATGCGAGAAAGCTTGTAGATAATTCCGAGATCGACTACACATTTTTCCAAAAAGAGGACGGAAATGTTAAAGGATTTCATCAAAAGGGAATCATCTATTTTAACGGCAAAAATGATCTTATAAATTATGAGTTTGAAGGTGAGGATGTGCTTGGGTATTACAGTAAGGGGTATAACGGAGAGTACTTCGACGTACAAGAGTGGCTCAGTTTTACTCATGATCTGGACTATCCATTGGCGCCGGTTAACCTGTACACATTTTTGATGAATGAAAATTCCGGAGACATTGTCACCATGCTGGATCAAACCAAATACCTTCAAACCGGGTATAGCAGATCAGGCAATCATGGCGGTTTCACATCTCGAGATATGACCACTCCATTGTTTGTCAAAGGTCCGAATGTTGATCATCTCTATGGAAGACGGTATTTTTGGTTGCCGGATCTGTTTAACGAAATTAAGGAAATCGATTTTGATCAGCACCCTCCAAGGGAGCGGCATTTCATTTCAGGCAGATACGATTTCAGAAGAAACCGACCTGTAACAGAGCTCTCGTTTTCCCCGATTTACAGGGTTCGTTACGGCGCGAATTTCTATATGGATAACTTTTCTGCCATAGACCGGGTTGATGTATGGGGCAAGGTGGATCTATTCCGGTCCTATTTAGCACGCGTCTGGTTGGGTACCGGTGTTGAGATCAGGGATTCTGATATCAGGCCGCTTTTAAAATTTCAATATGATATCCATATCAGAAGATTTGTGATTCAAAACTCTCTGGCTACAAACCGGCAGTACTATTTCAAAGTATCCTGGGAGGCAACGCCGTGGTTGGCTGTAGAAACCGTGAATCTCAATTCACTGGGTTTACGCTTCGATTTTTAAAGATTCTTCGGCAGCGGTAAATGCTGAGTGAATGCCAAAGTTATTACAGTTCAGCTTTTAACTTACCGGTACGAATCAGGGTAAAGCAGTTTAGCACAAACAGAGCGGCCACACCGGCTGTTATGTAGAAGGTACTATCCAGGCTGATATGCAGGTAAACAAGTCCAAGCAGATAGGGGCCCAAAGCCTGGCCAACTCTCATCACCATCCAGTTTACAGATAGAAATGCAGCCCGCAGTTCTTGAGGGGCATATCCTGTTAGCAGATTTAAAATACTGGGTATGTTGATGCCTTGTGCAATTCCAAAAATTGAGATAGGCAAAATAAAGTGCCAGATGTTATCAATTGCCGGGATAAGCAGAAACGTGACTGTATACAAAATTGCAGCTGTGGTAATGAGAGACTTTTCACTGAAACGCTGAGTGAGTCGCCCCAGCTGGGCTGAAGTGATTGCTGTTAACAGTGATGATCCTGAGAGTATAATACCGATTGCCAGTGAGCTCTTTTCAAACTTCTCATCCAGCAGAATTGTGAAAAAGGTGATATAGCCTCCGTAGAGTATGATGAACGTAAAAAACATTCCCAGAAACAGACCCAGCACCATCTTGGAGTACAAAGCTGACCGGATCTCTTTCAGGTAGAGGTTCAGTCCCAGCCCATTTTTTCCGGATTTTAGCTTCAGGCCAAACAGGGCGAAAAGCCCAACCGGAATGGCAATCAGGCTCAGAAAGAAGGGGTAGTGCCATCCAACAATAGCCAATGCCCCTCCAATGGCAGGGTACATGGCGGTTCCAATACTCAACACACTCCCGTTATACCCCATCACGGTGGCACGCTCATTGCCGGAGTAGAGATCGCCAATGAGTGTTAAATTAAGCACTCCAAGTGCAGCACTTCCTATACCCTGGAATACACGAAGTAACAGGAGCTGTTCAAAGGAGGTGGCAAAAGCACATGCGGTACCGGCAATCCCAAAAAGAAAGAGAGAGGGCACTAAAATGACTTTCCGGTTGAAGCGATCCGCCAGGATTCCAAATATAGGCGTAAAAATAATTCCGGGAAGGGTAAAGAACGTAATTAACAGTCCAATTTGACCGCTTGAAACATCCAGTGAACGGGCAATCGACGGAAATGCAGGGGCTATACTTGAAACACCCATTACAGCTGTCAGAGTTACACCAAAAATGATGTAAAGATTAACGTCTCTATTGAGCTTCTGTCTGGGACTGTTTGCTTGCAAAAAGGCTAGGGTAATTTCAAAATTCCGTTAAATATAAAACCTTTGAAGATCAATTCATTCGATCTTTTAACGAATAGTTTTAAGAAAGTTTTTTTAAATGAGACTTCATAGATTCGATCAAAATCGTTAAAATTACGAGGATTAAAATTTTATAAAACTGAAGGGTATTTTGCTTATAAAAGAACGTGTATTGTCTGACATTTCAAGTAAACGCTATACTATCAAGATTGCTCATACCGAAGCTGAGGTGGATGCCGCTCTAAGGCTGCGCTTCCGGGTTTTTAACGAAGAGTTACACAGGGATTTTAATTTCAGGGGGAATATTGATAAGGATGAATATGATGATCAGTCCCATCACTTGATTGTAATTCATAATGAAACAGATGAAATAGTAGGTACATACAGGCTTCAAACCTTTGAGCAGGCAGTTCAAAACAACGGGTTTGTCAGTGATAGACGATTTCATATCGATCAGTTACCTGAAGATGTTCTCGTCAATGCTGTTGAGGTGGGGAGGGCATGTATCAGCAAAGAGCACCGGAGCGGCAGAGTACTTTTCCTGTTATGGAAAGGATTTGCGGGCTATCTCACGCATTTTAATAAACGCTATCTTTTTGGATATGCCGCTCTCGATTCAAAGGATCCACAGGTAGCTCTTAATACATACAACTATTTACAGAGCGAGGGGATTTTGCATCCTGAGTACAGGGTAGAGCCCAGGAAAGATTTTGAAATCCGGGAAGGCGATCTCTCAGGATCAACGGATGAGATTGATGTTCCTCCATTGTTTCAAAATTACCTTGATGTAGGATGTAATATCTGCGGAATGCCTTCATTTGAAAGGGAGCAAAAACTGGCACACTTTTTAATTCTGCTGGATATTAAGAATATTACTGAGCGTACACGGAAGTTATTTTTCGGTTAGATTGTCACCTGACGGTTCGTTTTAATAATTGGATCAATCCTTATTTGTGATATATGAAATCAATTAGGGCATCAATCAAAGTCTTACTGATTATTCTCTACACGTTCACTACCTACGGCATTTATCTGGCCGGATATGCTTTGTTGAAATTGTTTCGAATTCGTATAGCCAGCTGGAGAAACCTCTTTATGAGGGTGTGGTCGATCGGGAATGCCCGTATTCTGAATTTAAAGATTACAACAATTGGAGATCCGCCCGAACCGCCCTTCTTCCTGGTTTCCAATCATCTCAGTTATCTGGATATCATCCCTTTGTTTGTCAACCTTAAATGCACATTTGTTGCAAAAAAGGAGGTTCGATCCTGGCCAATACTGGGATTCATGGTTATGACGACCGGAGTGATTTTTGTAGATCGCTCGAAAAAAAGGGATGTTACCCGGGTTAATGAAATCCTGTCTAAAAGCCTGAACGAACACCAGGGGGTGATTGTGTTTGCAGAGGGCACAACTTCACCCGGTAAAGAGGTGCTTCCCTTCAGGCCGCCGCTTCTTGAATATCCGGCAGTTGAAGAGGTTCCGGTTTATTATGCATCAATTCGCTATGAAACGGATAAGCAGCGAGGAGACCTGCCGGCTGAAGAGAGCGTCTGTTTTTATGGCAGGAGAGAACCGCTCCATACCCATGTCTACAAACTTTCCGGAAATCATCTCATCAATTGTACGATTCAATTTGGAAAGGAACCTATTCAGGATACCGACCGAAAGGAGCTGGCTAAAAAACTGCATGAAGGTGTAAGTTCAATTTTCAAGCCTACTCAACAGGAGTAAATCAACTCAAATTTGAATATCACGGATAATTAACTGATTCATCTGAATCAGTACTATATCTTTAGCACAATCAGCTTTATATTTAAACATAAATTTTTCACAATAAAAAATCTGTGCATTGAGCGATCAAAAAATTATTTTTTCCATGGTTGGGGTCAGTAAGGTTTACAAACCCAACAATACCGTATTAAAAGATATCTATCTTTCATTCTTCTATGGGGCTAAAATCGGCGTTCTTGGCCTGAACGGATCCGGTAAGAGTACACTTCTCAGAATTATTGCCGGCCTTGACGAAAACTATATTGGCAATATTTCCCGTCAGAAAGGGATCTCATTCGGTTACCTGGAACAGGAACCCGAACTTGATCCTTCTAAAACGGTTAAGGAGATTGTGGAAGAGGGTGTGCAGGAGACAATGGATCTCATCAAGCAGTATGAAGCCGTGAATGAAGGCTTCAGCGACCCTGATGCAGATTTTGAGGCGCTCATAGAGAAGCAGACCAAGCTGCAGGAGAAGATCGACCGGATTGGCGCCTGGGATATCGATTCTAAACTTGAACAGGCCATGGATGCACTTCGGTGTCCGCCCGGTGATGCAAAAATAGATGTGCTGTCGGGAGGAGAGAAGCGAAGGGTTGCACTTTGCCGCCTGCTGCTCAAAAAACCGGATGTGTTGCTGCTGGATGAGCCGACGAACCACCTCGATGCAGAATCGGTGGGATGGCTGGAACAGCACCTTGCACGCTATGAAGGTACCGTGATTGCGGTAACGCACGATCGCTATTTTCTGGACAATGTGGCCGGATGGATTCTGGAGCTCGACAGGGGAGAGGGCATTCCGTTTAAGGGTAACTACACCTCATGGCTGGAGCAGAAGCAGCAGCGGCTTGCAGTGGAAGAGAAGCAGGAGTCGAAGCGGCAGAAAACACTTCAGCAGGAACTGGACTGGATTCGCCAGAATCCAAAAGGGCGTCGTGCAAAAAGTAAGGCCAGGATCAACTCGTATGAAGAACTGCTCTCTGATGAGCATCAGAAAATACGTGATGAGATGGAGATTTTCATTCCGGCAGGTCCACGTTTGGGGGATAAAGTAATTGTGGCTGAAAATGTAAGCAAAGGGTATGGAGACAAGCTCTTGATGGAGGAGATGAATTTCAATCTTCCCCCGGGCGGTATTGTGGGCGTGATCGGGCCAAACGGAGCCGGTAAAACAACGCTTTTCAGAATGATAACCGGTGAGGAGAAGCCCGACAACGGCAAGTTGATAATCGGGGATACGGTTCAGCTTAGTTATGTGGACCAAAAACGTCCACTTGATCCGCAAAAATCAATCTGGCAGGAGATTTCCGACGGTCAGGATCTGATCAAGCTTGGAAACCGCGAGGTAAATTCACGCGCCTATGTTGCCAGGTTTAACTTTAACGGCAGCGATCAGCAGAAGAAAGTAAATGAAATTTCAGGTGGTGAACGCAACAGGGTACACCTTGCAAAAATTCTGAAGGAGGGATCGAACGTCCTGCTTCTGGATGAGCCAACCAACGACCTGGACGTAAACACCCTGAGGGCTCTTGAAGAGGCGATGCTTGAATTTGCCGGCTGCGTGGTTGTGATCTCTCACGACAGGTGGTTCCTCGACAGGGTAGCTACCCATATTCTCGCCTTTGAGGGAGACAGCCAGGTGTACTGGTTTGAGGGCAATTACCAGGAGTATGAGGAGAACAAGCGCAATCGATTGGGTATTTCAGAAGATCAGCCTACGAGGATTAAGTATAAGAAGTTGATGAGGTAGGGAATGAAAAGTAGTGAGTTAGAAGTCGAATAATAATTATTTGATTTCAATCATCACTCAGAGGGCCATCCCCCAGTCACGCCGTGGGCGTGACTCTTCCCCTTCTCCCAAAACAAAACAGGGGGATTGGGGGACACTCCCAAAATTGTTCTTATCTCGAAATTACTATTTCTCATAAGCCAAATTAGGCCCTAACCATCGCTCAATCTCTTCGATTGTCATACTTTTACGTCTGGCATAATCTTCGGCCTGGTCTTTTTTGATGTTGCCCAGGTTGAAGTACTGGGCATCTTTGTGGGCGATATAGAGTCCGCTTACCGATGATGCCGGGGCCATTGCCAGGTGTTCGGTAAGGGTGATGCCGGCATTCTCTTCAACGGCAAGCAGATCGAATAGCTCAACTTTCTCGGTGTGATCGGGCTGAGCGGGATATCCCGGGGCAGGACGAATGCCCGGATAGGCTTCCCGGATGAGCTGCTCGTTATCCAGATCTTCGTTTGGAGAGTATCCCCAATATTTTGTTCGCACCTCCTGGTGCAGCATTTCAGCAAATGCTTCAGCCAGGCGGTCGGCCAGAGCTTTTACCAGGATTGCGTTATAGTCGTCATGATCCTGCTCAAATTTCTTTACAAGGTCGAGAACTCCGTGCCCTGCTGTAACGGCGAAGGCACCCATATAATCAATGCGTCCGGAATCTTTGGGTGCTATAAAATCGGAAAGTGCTTTATTGGGCTGACCGCTTCTCTTCTTGGATTGTTGGCGAAGAGTGTGGAACGTAGTAAGAACTTCACTGCGGTTTTGATCAGAATAGATTTCAATATCATCGCCTACCGAATTGGCGGGAAAGAGGCCCATAACACCGCGGGCTGTAATCAGTTTCTCGTTTATGATTTTGTCGAGCAGCTGGTTGGCCTCATCAAAGAGTTTACGGGCCTGTTCGCCGGCCTTTTTGTCCTGAAGGATATCGGGGTATTTCCCCTTCATCTCCCAGGCAATAAAGAAAGGCCCCCAGTCGATGTAGCGACGAAGTTTTGTGAGGGATACATCATCAAAAACGGTAATGCCGGGTTTTGCCGGAGGTACGATCTCGGTCTTTTTCCAGTCGATCTCCGTTCTGTTCTCCCGAGCTTTTTCAAGAGGAAGATAGGATTTCTTCCTGTTACGGCTGCTGTACTGTTCACGGAGATCTTCGTACTCTGTCTTGATCTCATCCAGAAAACCCACTTTCAATGTTTTTGAAACGAGCCTGTTCACCACCGTTACGCTTCGTGAGGCGTCCAGTACATGGATGACGGGGTTGTCGTAATTGGGTGCAATTTTAACGGCCGTATGCATGCGTGATGTGGTTGCACCGCCAATGAGCAGTGGGGTGATAAAGCCCTCGCGCTTCATTTCGTGAGCTACGTGCACCATCTCATCAAGAGAGGGCGTGATAAGTCCGCTAAGGCCCACCACGTCGACTTTGTGCTCTTTTGCCGCGGCCAGGATCTTATCGGCCGGGGTCATCACCCCAAGGTCTATTACATCATAGTTGTTGCAGCGCAGCACAACGGCTACAATATTTTTACCGATGTCGTGAACGTCGCCCTTTACCGTGGCCAGCAGCACCCTGGCTTTGGGCTCCCTGTCCTGATTTTTCTCTTTTTCGGCCTCAATAAACGGGATCAGAATGGCAACACCCTTTTTCATAACCCGGGCACTCTTCACCACCTGGGGCAGAAACATTTTGCCGTCACCGAACAGGTCGCCAACCACATTCATCCCATCCATCATAGGGCCTTCAATCACCTCAATCGGCCGCGGATATTTCTGACGGGCCTCTTCTACATCTTCTTCAATATAATCTACGATACCTTTGACCAGTGCGTGCTGGATCCTCTCCTCAACTGTTCCGCTGCGCCAGGCATCTTTCTTGACGGCAACCTCGCCGCTGTCCCGGTCCTTGATTTTTTCTGCATAATCGATCAGGCGTTCGGTGGCATCGTCTCTTCGGTTCAGCAGTACATCTTCAACCAGCTCCTTCAGTTCCGGCTCAATCTCCTCATAAACCTCAAGCTGGCCGGCATTCACAATACCCATGTCCATACCGGCGCGTATGGCATGATATAGAAACGCGGCGTGAATTGCCTCCCGAACCTCATTGTTACCCCGAAACGAGAAGGAGATGTTGCTCACCCCGCCGCTCACTTTTGCCAGCGGCAGGTTCTTTTTAATCCATTTTACGGTCTCAATAAAATCTACGGCATAGTTGTTGTGTTCCTCCATTCCCGTCGCTACGGTGAGGATGTTTGGATCCAGTATAATATCCTGGGGTGGAAAACCGACTTCATCCACGAGAATATCGTAAGCTCGCTTGCAGATCTCCTTTCGCCGCTCAAGTGAATCGGCCTGACCCTGCTCATCAAATGCCATTACCACAACGGCAGCACCGAAATCGAGAATATGGTTAGCTTGCTCTTTAAATACTTCTTCGCCCTCTTTCAGGCTGATAGAGTTTACGACACTCTTTCCCTGGGTAGTTTTAAGCCCGGCAATGAGCACATCCCATTTGGAGCTGTCAATCATAAAGGGAACACGGGCAATATCCGGTTCGGCCGCCATCAGGTTGATGAAATCTTTCATCACTTTTTCAGAATCGAGCAGCCCTTCGTCCATATTGATATCTACAATCTGGGCTCCTCCTTCAACCTGTTCCCGGGCTACTGAAAGCGCCTCTTCATACTCTTCATCTTTAATCAACCGCTTGAATTTGGCAGATCCTGTCACATTGGTGCGTTCGCCAACGTTTACAAAATTTGTATCGGGACGGACAACAAGGGGCTCCAGTCCGCTCAGGCGCAGGTAGGGTTTTACTTTTGCCGGAACCCGTGGTTTATGCCCGGCAGCCTCTTCTGCAATGGCCTTTATGTGTTCCGGAGTGGTGCCGCAGCACCCTCCAACGATATTTACAAAGCCTTCCTCTGCATACTCCTTAAACTGCCGGGCCATAAATTCCGGCTCCTCTCCATATTCACCCATCTCATCAGGCAGGCCGGCGTTTGGATAGAGACTTGTAAAGCAGGTTGCATTTTTAGAGAGCTCCTGAATGTATGGTCGCATCTGTTTTGACCCTAAAGCACAATTTAATCCAATACTCAGCAGAGGGTTTGTGTGCTGAACAGATATCCAGAATGCCTCTGTGGTTTGTCCGGAGAGCGTGCGGCCGCTTTGGTCCACGATTGTGCCTGAGATCATGATCGGGATCTTTTTACCGATTTTGCGGCAGTACTGATGAATGGCATAGATTGCTGCTTTGCAATTCAGTGTATCAAAAACGGTCTCAACAAGCAGTGTGTCTACCCCACCGTCTATCAGACCCTTGATTTGTACTGTATATGCCTTTACAAGTGCATCAAACGTAATGCCACGAAACCCGGGATCCTCAACATCAGGGGAGAGTGAAAGAGTCTTGTTTGTGGGCCCAATGGCACCGGCTACGAACCGGGGCTTATCGGGGTTTCTTTTTGTAAACTCATCTGCAGCCTCCCTGGCAACTTTGGCAGAAGCAAAATTTAATTCGTAGGAGTAATCCTGTAAATTATAGTCCTCCTGCGAAATGGGATTGGCATTGAAGGTATTTGTTTCCAGAATGTCGGCTCCCGCTGCGAGAAAATCGGAGTGTATGTTCCGGATAATATCGGGTTGCGTGATGCTCAAAAGGTCGTTATTCCCCTTAAGATCATCAGAAAAATCAGCAAATTTTGCGCCTCTGAAATCCTGTTCACTCAGGTTATATCCCTGGATCATGGTACCCATTGCGCCATCAAGAACAAGAATGCGGTTTTGCAGCAGATTAAAAAGCGGATGGTTGGAACTCGACATTGAAATTATTCCTTCTAAATACAGAATTTTAGCAAGCAGGTAAAATCTGCATTATAATGCAGAAAAACACAATTTATCTCTTAGTATCTATTGTATGTATATTATGGATAACTTCTTTACTAATGATTATTTAAATTCAAAGAATAAACCTGAACCTTCTGCATCATAGCTGTGATCTGTTAAATGTATGAAAGTAATAGAACATTACGATAAAGCAACTGAACCCCTTATTTCGTTCGAAATCATTCCTCCTAAAAGAGGGGGGGCTGTCTCAGATGTATTTGAATCACTCGATAGGGTTGTGGAAGCTGTAAGGCCTCCATTTATAGATGTAACCTATCACGCAGCGGAAGCAACAGTTGAGGAACAGCCTGATGGAAGTTTGAAAAGAGTGATCAGGAGAAAGCGTCCGGGCACTATCGGATTGTGCGCAGCTATTCTGCATCGCTATGGCATTGATCCGGTTCCGCATCTGATCTGTGAAGGATTTACCAAAGAGGAGAGTGAAGACGCCCTGATAGAGCTAAACTATCTTGGCATTCACAATGTGCTCGCTATTCGCGGAGATAACACCGGCTCGCAGATATCACTGAATTTAAACGGCACGGTAAATAAATACGCGATTGACCTGGTGAGGCAGATTCAAAATATGAATCGTGGTGAATACCTGGAAGATATAATAAATGCTGAGCCGACAAATTTTTGTGTGGGTGTTGCAGGGTATCCTGAAAAGCACTTTGAAGCCCCGAACCTTGATTGGGATATCAAGAAATTAAAAGACAAGGTTGATGCCGGAGCGGAATATATTGTAACCCAGATGTTTTTTGATAATTCAGCCTATTTCCGGTTTGTGGAGAAATGCCGCGACCATGGAATTACGGTGCCTATTGTGCCCGGGTTGAAAATCCTTACCACGACCGGACATCTTAAAACCCTGCCCAAAAACTTCTATCTGAATCTTCCGGATGAGCTTACCGAACAAATTGATGCCAACCCCGATCATGTGAAGCAAATTGGTGTGGATTGGGCTCAGAAACAGAGTTTGGAGCTGATGGAAAACGGAGTCCCCGGTCTTCACTACTATATTATGGGTGATCCACAGCCGGCGCTCGATGTTATCGGGTACCTGCAAAAGAAGTAATCTCTATTGTCACGTAATAACATTAAAATACTTATATGAGCATTCTGATTGCCGATAGTGGGGCTACCAAAACCGACTGGCTTTTTTATGACGGACTTGAGTTTATCCAGGTTCGCACACAGGGCTTGCATCCTGCCAATATCAGTGAGCCGGAAGACAGCATGGATATCGATGAGCAGATTGGGCACCTGAAACCCGATCAGGTACTGTTTTACGGAACCGGTTTGGGGAATCCGATGTCGGATGAGATCATTCGCAGATTTTTGGGCAACATCTTTTCTACTCCGGAAATTGAGGTCTATTCCGATCTGGAGGGATCTGGGAGAGCGTTCTTCGGTGAAGGTGACGGTGTAGTAGCCGTGCTTGGAACGGGTTCGATCTGTGCTAAAATTGAGAATGGCCGCGTTGCCAGAAAGTCGGCGGCTCTTGGGTACGCTGTTGGTGATGAGGGCAGTGCGGCAGACCTGGGACGAAGGCTGCTGAAAATCTACTATAGAAGTGCCGGTAGTAAAAAGGTTGTTGAGTTCATTGGTGATCAATTAGACCGGCCCGATTATGGTGATATGATGAACCGTATCTATGTACTCTCTAAACCCAATCGCGAGCTGGCATCCATAGCAGGTCAAGTCTTGAAAAAGCCTTATCCCCCTGAACTGAACAGCGTGATCCGTGAAGCATTTGAAGATTTTATAGAAAATCAGCTTTCTACCCTAACATTGACTAAGAAGGAAAAAATTGTCTTTACAGGAAAAGTAGCTGAAGTTCACCAAAAGCTCCTTTTTGAAGTGATGAATGAATATGGATATCACAATGCAGACGTTTCTCATCCTGTGATAGCTGCCTGGCGAAAGAGATTACAGAAAGGTGCAGTATGATTTCAGGTTCTAGCTAACTTGTATGGGTAAGGCTATTTTTACGAGGTCTGTTTCGGATGTTCTCTCCGTAAGGCCACCAAATGTTCTGACGGAACGTATGTCGCGGCAGTTCGTATTGCTACTGTTACCGATCATAGCTCCCTATAGGACGTGTCGTTGTGGTCTGTTCCTAATCATTGTAAGATCTTGTGTTTGACTCCAATTTCGTCCCATTAGGGCCGATTGATCGGTAACCCAACATGGGAAACCGTGCTTTCTACGTTCCGTCAGGAACGTTTGATGAATCGGAGGTGTCGGGATCTTCCAGGAAAAAGAGGTTGAGTATGTGATTACCCATGCCAACGGCACCTATGGGACACAAATTGACATAGAACCAAACTTGATAGTATTGTAAGTTTTTATGTCCTCATTTAGAATGATTAAATAAAAACACTTTTTTAAATTGATAAAAAATAATAATCTGAATTTGATACTTACCGACACACATTGCCATCTTTACCTCGAACAGTTTGAAGAAGACCTGAACGAAGTGATGGACAGATCCGTAAAAGCGGGGGTAAGGCATATATTTCTCCCGGCTATCGATTGGAAATCGATAGATGCTATGGACCGGCTCTCCCATCCGGAGATCACATTTTACAAAATGGCCGGTATTCATCCCTGCAGCGTGGAGGAAGTATGGCCGATAGATGAGGAGAAGCTGTTTAGCTACTGCAGCCGAGACGAATTTGTGGCCGTGGGAGAGACTGGCCTCGATTACTACTGGAGCACCGATTTTGTAAAGCAGCAACAAGAGAGCCTTCGCATGCATTGCGATCTTGCCAAACAGACGGGCAAGCCGATTGTACTCCACAACCGTGACAGTACCAAAGACCTCCTCGATATCATTGAAGAGGAGCAGGATGGAACAATGAGTGGCGTTTGGCACTGCTTTACCGGAACCGAAGAGGAGGGCAGACGCGCGCTTGACCTGGGATTGCATCTGGGTGTAGGCGGTGTTTCCACCTTCAAAAATGCCGGAGTTGATAAAGTTCTCGCAAAAATGCCGCTTGAAAAGCTTATTCTAGAAACAGACGCCCCTTATCTCACGCCAGCTCCACATCGCGGCAAACGAAATGAACCGTCTTACATTAAATTGATTGCAGAAAACCTCGCGCTTTTGAAAAATACGGATCTTGAAGAGATCGCTGGGGTGACCACGCTTACGGCAAAGAAACTTTTCGGGGTTTAGCCTGTAGCCATACGTTTTCGTAACAGGTACCCCGCAATTTGGGTTGTGCTTGTAGGTTGAAAATTCTTGTATTGTTGTTGTTGTTGTGTTTCAGAGTTCTCCGGAAAGTAAAACTGTTTTGAATGACTTTTGAGATCGCATTCATACTATTTCTGTTGATTGTAGCGGTTATTCTATTTGTAACCGATTACATCTCATATGATGTGACGGCAATTCTGATCATGGTGTCTCTTATGGTATTTGGGATATTGAGTCCGGCTGACGGCCTCTCCGGGTTCAGTAATCCCGCTACAGTTACGGTTGCGGCCATGTTTATTCTGAGTGAAGGAGTAAGACGCACCGGTATTCTGGAATTAGCCGGCGACTTCTTCTCAGATAAGATGCAGGATAACTATAAAACATGGTTTTTTGCTCTTCTTATCTTTATAGCGGTTATATCAGCGTTTATTAACAATACGGCAGCCGTTGCCATTTTCATTCCTGTTATAATGGGCATCGCCTCAAAGGTTGGTGTGAGCCCTTCCAAAATGTTAATGCCTCTCTCATTTGCAGGAATGATTGGAGGTGTAACTACATTAATTGGAACTTCTACAAATATTTTAGTCAGTTCTATAGCTGTCGAACGAGGCCTGGATGCTATATCCATGTTTGAACTGACTCCGATGGGAATCGTCTATATTATTTCAGGGTTTCTGTTTCTCTATTTCATAGGCATTCGCATGATTCCTGAAAGAAGGAAAGAGAAACAGCTAACCGATCAGTTTGAAATGCAAAGCTTTCTAACTGATATCATTATTAACCCGGAATCTGAATTGGTTGGAAAACTTCTGAATCAAAGGAAGATGGCTGAGGAGCTGGATATTGATGTAATCAGGGTATTCAAAAAACACGGAGATAGATCGGCTCAGAGAAGTGAGGTCCTATTAGAGGGTGGTGATATACTACGGATAAGGGGTAATGCAGGAGAGATCAAAAAACTGATGGACCGTGAAGATTTTTCGATCAAGTCGCAAAGTGAATGGGCTGATGAAGATCTGCAACATGGCCAGGATGCCCTTTTGGAAGCGGTAGTTGCCCCGGATTCTTCGCTCGATAACAAACGCTTAGGTGATTTTCCTTTTTATGAAAAGTTTGGGGGTGTTCCGCTTGCAATCAGAAAATCAGGAAAAATATTTCACGACAAACTGAGTGATGTAAAGCTTTCGGGTGGCGATTCTATTCTATTAAGTATGAGCTCTGAAAGGGTTGTTGAGCTTGAAAATGCACCCTCATTTGTGGTTGTATCGCAGATTGGTCACAGGCTTTATCGTGAGGAGAAAACACTCTTGGCCATTGGTATTTTGGCCGGCGTGGTGGCTTTTGCCGCTTTAGGAATTATTTCTATAGTTGTAAGTGCAATTGCCGGAGTAATATTGATGATTTTAACCGGCTGTCTTAGTACAGATGAGGCATACGAAGCGGTTAACTGGAAAGTGATCATGTTATTGGCAGGTGTTTTGCCGCTTGGTACGGCAATGGATCAAACCGGAGCGGCTGAGCTGATGGCTTTAGGAATGGTCGATCTTCTTCAAAATTTTGGTCCAACTGTACTGATGTCCGGTTTTTTTCTGTTTACGTTGTTAGTTACGGGTGTCATGTCAAACAATGCATCTGCGGCACTACTGGCTCCAATTGCAATTGAGGTAGCAAGTTCTATAGGTGTTCAACCCGAGCCGTTTCTCTATTCGGTTACTTTTGCAGCTTCATTGAGCTTGATCACACCATTTGGATACCAGACCAACACAATGATCTATGGCCCGGGCCAGTATACCATGTGGGATTTCTTTAAAGTTGGTGCACCGCTTAATCTTCTTTTTTGGATACTCAGTACTATCTTCATACCGATATTTTACCCTTTTTAAATAAGCGCGTATTAACTTTATACCGGGCATCCATTTAATTGGATGATGTATTGAATAATGATGGGGGATAGAAGTTTTCAATTTGTCATATTCCCGATTTGATTCTTGAAAAATTTTTGGGAATATAGAGCCCGGTAACAATCACAAATAATTAACTCGATGGTAATGGACAAAAAGGAAGAATCTACAGAGGTAAGTATTGATAATTTGGGAAGGGTAATATTCCTCTCCACAGTCGCGGCAATCGGGGGGTTTCTATTTGGTTTTGATAGTGGGGTTATAAACGGTACAGTTGGCGCCCTGCAAATTGCATTCGATTCAGATGCAGTGGGAACCGGCTTTAACGTGGCTTCCATGCTGTTGGGTTGTGCTGTGGGTGCATTTTTCGCCGGAACACTTGCAGATAAGTTTGGGCGAAAACCGGTTCTATTAATAGCTGCGATTGGTTTTTTGATTAGTGCATTCGGATCTGGTGCAGCTGGTTCATCCGAAATGTTCGTTTTAGCAAGGGTGTTGGGGGGGCTGGCTCTTGGCGCTTCAAGCGTTATTGTTCCCGCATATATCAGTGAGATTGCGCCTCCAAAAATCAGGGGAGCACTCACCACGTTAATGCAGCTGATGATTGTGATCGGTCTGTTTGTGGCATTTCTTAGCAACTACGCCATTGCTGGAGGTGCGGGAGGTGCGAGTGAGGTGTTTTGGGCCGAACAGCAGGCATGGCAGTGGATGTTTTGGGTTGAGATGTTTCCTGCGTTCATCTTTTTTGTAGGATTGTTATTTATACCTGAATCACCACGTTATCTGGTGGCAGCGGGCAGAATTGATGATGCCCGGGAAGTTCTTTCGAGCCTGTCAGACGTAAATGATGCCAATGCAAAAATTAAGGATATCCAGTCAACGCTTGAAGAAGACCGGAAGCCAAGACTCTCTGATATCATATCGAAACACACAGGGAAGATTCATCCTATTATCTGGGTTGGTATTGGGATCACCACGCTTCAGCAGTTCACCGGAATAAATGTTGTATTCTATTATGGCGCTACACTTTGGCAGGCAGCCGGATTTACCGAAGAAAATGCACTACTTCAGAATGTAATCAGCGGTTCGGTAAACGTACTGTTCACTTTTGTGGCAATTGCACTGGTTGATAAAGTAGGACGTAGACCATTACTTATGATTGGTGCACTTGGCCAGGCTGTAATGCTTGGAATACTGGCACTTATTTTCGGTACCGCAGGTGTATCAGAATCCGGCGCGCTTCAGCTTGAAGGAAATATGGGGCTCTATGCGCTTCTCTCAGCCAACGGTTACATTGCATTTTTTGCATTTACATGGGGGCCCATCATGTGGGTGATGCTGGGTGAGATGTTCCCGAATCAGTTCCGCGGTGCCGCTCTGGCTGTCTGTGGCCTGATTCACTGGAGTTCAAACTTCACCATCACAATGACTTTCCCGATTCTGCTCAGCAGCATTGGACTGGGACTCTCTTACGGTATCTATGCAGGATTTGGGATACTGGCCTTCTTCTTTGTGAGAAGCTTTGTGAAGGAGACAAAAGGAAGAACACTGGAGGATATGTCGAGGGATGTGCGGTAACTCACCCCCCGTCCCCCTCTCTACTCACTCCGTTCGCATAGAGGGGGTGACTTTGGAATGAATTT
>Ga0207421_10002940_pt1 | contig 20741 bp, 17 predicted proteins | sample SodLakKL_010_SED_4_FD_187542 | JGI IMG/M metagenome (GOLD analysis project Ga0207421, IMG submission 187542) | Alkaline sediment microbial communities from Lake Tanatar, Kulunda Steppe, Russia - 8KL_010_SED (SPAdes) (version 2) | ecosystem: Environmental > Aquatic > Non-marine Saline and...
CCTGCGCCGACAGCGGAGGAAGCGGGAGAAACCATCGCCGCTCTCGTTGCCCGTGCGCGCGGTATCCAGCGCGATCGTGGCCCCCGCGCCGCCGCCGATGCCCTGGCCGACGGTCTGCAGGAGCTGCCCGCCGATGCCCCCGGACTCGCCGACGCCTATGGCGAGCTGGGCAATCTCCGCTTCATGGCGGGTGATTTTTCCGCGGCTCTCGCTGCCTACGACTCCGCAGTCGAGGCCCTTCCCCAAGCGGAGCGGGCGCCAATGCTGCGCCGCCTGGCACCTCTGTACGATCGATTCCATCCGGCTGGGCGTTCGCACCTCGAGCAATTCAGGTAGAATAACCGGTTGTTGATATTCTAATGCGAGTTGCCGTGCCTGTTCGTCACAAAGGGAACCACCGCCTGCCGCCGTGGCGACGGCTTGCTGCCGAAGCGCAACGCCGGAGTCGCGCGTGAGGCTCGTGCGTAATCTGCTCGCGCTGATCGGGTTGCTCGCGCTCGTGGCGATCGGTGCCGCGATCCTCGCGTTCGAACCCTACGTCAACAAGGCGAGGGGGCTCGATGGTTCCGCGCTCAGCCTCTATGCCGATGTTGCGAAGACGGTGCTGCGAACCGGTGATGCGATGGAGGCACTGGTGTATCAGCGCCAGGTCGTCCCGGGTCGGGATGCCGCCGATGTCGAGCGCAGCCTGGAAGCGGGAGCGGCGGAGCTCGGGTTGGAGTCCCTGGGTATGTTTCCGGTGCAGCAGCAGATCCGGTCACGTGCTGCGGTCGATTTCCCCGTGCTGCAGGTCTATCTGTTCTGCGACCCGAAGCTCGCAGTCGATCTGATGCGGCACAACCCGGCTACGGCCGCCTACCTCCCCTGCCGGGTGACGCTGTACGAGGACTCGGGGGGCGATCTCTGGGTGATGGTGACGAACCTCGACCTGATGCTGCATGGCAGCCGTCCGCTGCCGCTCTCGCTGCAGGAGCGCGCTGCCGGGCTTCAGACGCTGCTCCGCGAAATGGTCGACCGCGCGGCCGGCGCGCCGGAGGCGCAGGGCGTCGACGCTCCCCATGAACCAACTCCGAGTGAAGTCCGTACATGAGCAGTTTCGACGAACGAAATGATGCACGCCTGGAGGACGCCGACGAATACGACGTCCGGTCCCGGCGGTTGCAGCTTATCGTCTATTCCTCCCTGGTCGCCTTCGTGGTGCTGGCGGTCTACGGGTTCTGGCTGATAACGAGCCTCACCCGGGACGTGAACCGCCTGGTGATCGAGATGTCCGCGATGACCCGTACGATCGACCGCGAGATGGTCGTGATGGCCACGAAGATGGGCGACATCGACGAGCGCATGGCGACGATCAGCGACAGCATGGTGATGATGAATCGAAACGTCGGTTCGATGACCCGGGACCTCTCCAGCATGAACGCGAACATCCGCAGCATGGCCGGTGACACCACCACCATGGCGGGGTCGACGCTGAACATGCAGCGCGACATGTGGAGCCTCAACCGTAACGTTTCCGGACCATTCAACATGATGAACATGTTCAACCCGATGGGTGGCAACCAGGGTCCCTTCCCGGGGTCTCCGGGTCCGTATTACCCGCAGCACACGGTTGGCGGCCGCTGACGCGGCCACGATTCGCCACAGCAACAGGGAGCCCCGATGTTCAATCGCCCCGGCAATCGCGTAAACCAGCAGCTCGCGCTCCTCAGCGATCGGCTGTCCGAAGAGAATCCGGCACTTGAGGGGATCGTTGATCCGTTCCGGGCGCTGGATCGGGTCGGCTATGGCGCCGGTCTTCTCGATCCCGAGGAGGATTCCTACGCTTTCACCATTTCCTGGTGGCCGATGATCGCCGTGCTGGGCACCTTCTCTGCCGGGAAGTCGACCTTCATCAACGACTACATCGGCAAGGAAGTGCAGCGCAGCGGCAGTCAGGCGGTGGACGACCGGTTCACGGTCATCAGTTACGGCTCCAGCGACAAGGTGAAGGAACTGCCGGGGCTGGCGCTCGACGGGGATCCGCGGTTCCCGTTCTACCGTGTCAGTCACGAGATCGAGCGGCTCAGCGACGGCGGCGGCCGCACGGTGGACCACTTCCTCGCGATGAAGACCGTCAATGCGGAACGGCTGCGGGGACGTATCCTGATCGATTCCCCGGGATTCGACGCCGACGAGCAGCGTGCGACCATCCTGCAGCTGACCGACCACATCATCGACCTGTCGGACCTGGTGCTGGTGTTCTTCGATGCCCGGCACCCGGAACCGGGCGCGATGCGGGACACCCTGGAACACCTCGTCAATCGTGTCGCCGCGCGCAACGACTTCACCAAGCTGGTCTTCGTGCTGAACATGATCGACACCACCTGGCGCGAGGACAACCTCGAGGAGGTGGTCTCCGCCTGGCAACGCGCCGTCGTGCGGCAGGGCAACGCCACCGGTCGGTTCTACTGCGTGTACAACAAGGGTGCGGCCGTGGAAATCGGCGACGAGAAGGTCCGTGCCCGCTACGACCAGAAGGCGTCGCGCGATCGCGAGGAGATTCACGGCAAGATCGCCGAGATCAGCTCGTCGCGTTCCTACCGCATCGTCGGTGCAATGCAGGCTATCGCGGAGTCCATCGAGATGGACGCCCGGCCGGCTTTGCAGGGCGCGCTGGCGCGCTGGCGCCGCAATGTCGTGCGCGCCGATGTTGTGCTGATGGTACTGGTGATTGCGCTGGTGGTCTGGGGAGCACAGGCACTGACCGGAGGCTTCGGGCCGTGGCTTGATGGCACGATGCTCGAGGCGATGCGGGACCGCCCGGTCGTTTCGGTGCTGGCGGTGGTGGTGCTCCTGGTTGTCCTCGGGGGGATCCACTTTCTGAACCGGGGGTGGGCCGCGAGGCGGGTGGCCCGGAGCCTGCCGGAAGAATCCGCATCCGGGAACTGGCGCGCGGCCTTCCGCAAGAACACGGTGTTCTGGCGCTCGATCTTCCGCAAGTCGCCCGCCGGGCTCGGTCGCGGTTCGGTGCGGCAGTTGCACGCCCTGCGTGACCAGGTGGAGGGTTTCGTACAGCGGCTGAACAATCAATTCATGGACGAGGGCGCGCCGGCTTCGGGTACGGCCGCTGGCGGCACGCCAGGTGACGTGGCAGGCGCGGGCGCTGCGGGGCAGTCTCCGAAGGGCGAGCCCCCGGAAACCGCCGGCCGGGAAGAACAGCGGGGCCCGGGGTGAAGTTTCCCCGTAGCTTGACCGGCCCAAGTTGACTGACTCCGGGATTCCGGTTGAAATTCAGGGGTTGAAGAAGCCCATGCGGTTGCATGGGGGAGAGGTGGAATGACAATTCTGGCATGGATCATGTTTATTCTGGCGATGGTGCTGGTGCCCATCTCAGTATGGGCGAGTCTGGCCGCGCTCGGTGTTTGTGCCGGCTGTGCCCTGGTCCGGGACTGGCAACGGGATCGGCAGCTGGATTCGCCGCCCGAAAAGAATGCCTAAGGGTTTTCACGGGATGCCGGAATCCAGCCGGCTCTGTACAAGTTCTCCATGGGGCGTCCGTCAGGGCGAGCGCCATGCCACTAATCTATCGAGTTGGGGATTTTGACTATGAGTGACACCAAGAAACTGGCAATCATTGCGACCAAGGGCAGTCTCGACTGGGGCTATCCTCCGTTCATTCTCGCCTCCACGGCGGCGGCGCTGGGCTACGAGGTCGAAGTCTTCTTCACCTTCTACGGCCTGCAGCTCCTGAAGAAGAAACTGGATCTTCAGGTCAGCTCCCTCGGCAACCCCGGCATGCCGATGCCGATGCCGGTTCCCGTGCTGCTGCAGACCCTGCCGGGCATGCAGAAGATGATGACCGTGATGATGAAGCAGAAGATGAAGGCCAAGGGTGTCGCGAGCCTGGAAGACCTTCGGGAACTCTGCATCGAGGCCGACGTGCGCATGATTGCCTGCCAGATGACCGTCGAACTCTTCGAGATGGACACCAGCGAATTCATTGACGTCGAATATGCAGGCGCTGCGGCCTTCTTTGAGTTCGCGGGCGAATCGGATATCTGCCTGTTCATGTAAACAGGCCGACGCCCCGCGACGCCCCGCCCGGCCAACGCCGCGCGGGGCGTTTTTGCGTGGGCGGGTTCCAGCCGCGACCTCTCCCCGGGCGATCCGGGCCAGTGCCCGTTGCCACTGGGGTTATCCGAAATCCCGGGAGCGCACGGCCAGGGCGCCCAGCCAGGAACTGCGGTCGCGCAGCCGCTGCGCGATCAGGTGGGTTACCCCGTCCTCCTGCTGCAGTTCCCCGGTCACCTCCAGCAGGCTTGCGTGGAGCACCGCGGACCGGGCCTTCTGCACCAGCGTCGGCCAGACGATCACGTTCAGCGTGCCCGACTCGTCCTCCAGGGTCAGGAAGACCGTGCCCTTTGCCGAACCCGGCCGCTGCCGGGTGATCACCAGCCCGGCGTAGTGAACGCGGCGGCGTGCGCCATCGGCGATCAGCGTCTCGGCGGTGGGCAGCGCGGCTAGGCCCGGATGGCTTCGCAGCAGGGCCAGTGGATGCGGTCCCAGCGTGAGCCCTGTCGCCGCGTAGTCCTGCACCAGGTCGGACGCGGTGGTGGGCGTGGGCAACAGCGGCAGGGTCTTCTCTTCGCGGCACTCGGACAGGGGGAACAGCGGCAGCGACGGTTCCACCGCTTGTGTGGCCCAGCGTGCCCGGTGGCGGTGTCCGGCAAGCCGCGCCAGTGCCCCGGCGCGCGCGAGCCGTTCCGCCTGGCCGCGGTCCAGGCCCGCACGCGTGACGAGGTCGGCGACGTCGCGGAACGGGGCACTGGCGCGGGCCGCGACGATCCGCTCGGCACTGTCCGTGTGCAGGCCCTGCACCATGGACAGCCCCAGCCTCAACGCCAGCGTTCCGTGACCGGGAGGCGTCGTGGGCTCCGGGCTCGGTGCGAGTGTGCTGCCGCCGCCCTGGTGTGCCGCGCCCCCCTCCCCAGCCGTTACTCCGGGCATCCTGCCCTCCGCCCTTCGGGCCCGCCTTCGGCGCTTCGAAATCCGCTCCCGGCGGATTGGTCCCGGCGAGCGGGGGAGGGCGATTTTCCTCGTCAGGGGTGGTGCCGGGCCATGAAAGCTGGCGGCAACGGGTTCGACGGTGCAGTCCGCTTCGCTCGCGGTCACATCCACCGGCCGCACCTCGACTCCGTGACGGCGCGCGTCGGCGACGATCTGCGCCGGTGCGTAGAAGCCCATCGGCTGGCTGTTCAGCAATGCGCAGGCAAAGATCGCCGGCTCCCGGCATTTGAACCAGGCGGACACGTAGCTGATCAGCGCGAAGCTTGCCGAGTGCGACTCCGGGAAGCCGTATTCCCCGAAGCCCAGGATCTGCTGGTAGATCTGCTCCGCGAAGGCCTCGGGGTAGCCACGCCGGCGCATCCCGTCCAGCAACCGGTCGCGGTATTGCGCGAGGTTTCCGGTGCGGCGCCAGGCGCCGATCGCGCGGCGCAGGCCGTCCGCCTCGCCGGCGCTGAAGCCGGCGGCGACCATCGCCAGTTCGATTACCTGCTCCTGGAAGATCGGCACGCCAAGCGTGCGCTCCAGCACCCGCTGCACCTCCGGACCCGGGTAGGTCACCGGCTCGTGTCCCTGTCGCCGGCGCAGGTAGGGATGCACCATCTGGCCCTGGATCGGGCCGGGGCGCACGATCGCGATCTCGATCACCAGGTCGTAGAAGGTCTCGGGCTTCAGGCGCGGCAGCATGCTCATCTGCGCGCGCGACTCGATCTGGAACACGCCGACGGTGTCCGCCTGCTGCAGCATCGCGTAGACCGCCGGGTCCTCGGCCGGCACGTCGGCAAGCCCCCAGTGCCGGTCGCGGCAGACGGCCAGCAGTTCCAGGCAACGGCGCAGGCAGGAGAGCATTCCCAGTGCAAGAATGTCGATTTTCAGCAGGCCCAGTGCGTCGAGGTCGTCCTTGTCCCACTGGATCACGGTGCGCTCGGCCATCGCGGCGTTCTCGATCGGCACGAGTTCGTCCAGTCGCCCGGCGGCGATCACGAAGCCGCCGGTGTGCTGCGACAGGTGGCGGGGAAAGCCGCGCAGCATCTGCGCCAGCACCTGCCACTGCCGGGCCAGCGGCCCGTCCGGGTCCAGCCCCACCTCCTGCAGGCGTTCGCGCGGGATGCCCTCGTCCCACCAGGCCATGTTCGCGGTCAGCGCGTCGATGCGGGCTCGGCTCACGCCCAGGGCCCGGCCGACGTCGCGCAGCGCGCTGCGACGCCGGTAGCGGATCACGGTGGCGGTCAGCGCGGTGCGTTCGCGGCCGTAGCGCCGGTAGATGTACTGGATCACCTCCTCGCGCCGCTCGTGTTCGAAGTCGACGTCGATGTCCGGCGGCTCGTTGCGCTCGCGCGAGATGAAGCGCTCGAACAGCATGCTGGAACGCGCCGGGTCCACCGCGGTGATGCCGAGCGCGTAGCAGACCGCCGAATTCGCGGCCGAGCCCCGGCCCTGGCACAGGATGCCCCGTTCGCGGGCGAAACGGACGATGTCGTGCACGGTGAGGAAATAGGGCTCGTAGTCGAGGTCGGCGATGATCGCGAGTTCGTGTTCGATCTGTGTGCGGACCCTTTCCGGCATCCCTTCCGGCCAGCGCTCGCGGCAACCCTGCTCGACCAGCCGACGCAGCCAGGGCCCGGGCCGCTCGCCGGGCGGGATCGCATCGATTGGGTATTCGTAGCGGACCTCGTCCATCCGGAACTGGCAGTGCCCGGCCACCTGCAGCGTTGCGGCCAGCCAGGCGGCGGGATACAGCCGGGCGAGTTCCTCGCGGGGACGCAGGCAGTGCTCCCCGTTCGGGAACAGCGCCGGCGCGGCTTCCGCCACCGGGCATTTGAGCCGCAGGGCGGTCAGCACGTCGTGCAACGCGCGGCGGCCGCGCACGTGCATCAGTACGTCTCCGCAGGCGACGACCGGGATTCCGGTGGCCGCACTCAGTGCCTCCACCCGCTCCCGCAGCGCCGCGTCGTCGGGGCTGCGCTCGAGTGCAACCGCAAGGTGCAACCGCCCCATCGGGACGACCTGACCCAGCCTCTGCACCCAATGGCGATCGTGCGCCGCGCTCCCTTCCCAGCCCGTATTCCCGGCATCCGCCTCGATGTGCCACAGCACCTCGCAGTCGGGCAGGCCGGCCCAGGTCGTCCGCAACAGGTCTTCCGTCCCGATACGGTAGTGTCCCTTGCTCGCAGCCCGGCGGGCGTGGGTGATCAGCCGGCACAGGGTCCGGTAGCCGTTCAAAGAACGCGCCAGCAGGGTCAGGCGGGGTCCGTCGTGCAAACGCAGGAACGTTCCGACGATCAGGTGCACGCCGGTGGCGCTGGCCGCTTCGTGCGCACGAACGACGCCCGCGAGCGAGCACTCGTCGGTGAGCGCGAGCGCGCGGTAGCCCAGTGCCGCCGCCTGTTCCACCAGTTCCTCCGGGTGCGAGGCGCCACGCAGGAAGCTGAAGTTGCTGCAACAGGCCAGTTCGGCATAACCGGGAGGGCTAACGTCTGTTGGCTCCATATACTGTTTATATAAACAGTATATGGAGCCTCCCGCAACCTCAGCGAGCGAGCGCGAGCCGCTTGAAGACACCCTGATGGATCAGGTGCATCGCCCAGCTGATCGGGCGCCAGAACCACGGCAGGTAGACGCGGTTCCAGCTGGTCGGCATGTCAGCCGTTACCCCTCAGCCGTCACCCCGGCGCCAGCCCGCGTCCAGCGGATGGATACCGGGGTCGAACTGCCAGGCATCCGGGCCGGGCGAGCGGTTGGTCAGGCCGCGCAGCCGTTCCAGGAAACGCTCGCGCGGGATCTCCCGCGCACCCATCGCCAGCACGTGCGGCGTGGGCGTCTGACTGTCGATCAGCGGCCAGTCCCAGGCAACGAGATGACGGCAGAGCCAGGCGAGCCCCACCTTGGAGGCGTCCCGGACCCGGGAGAACATGGATTCACCGCAGAACAGCCGGCCCACCGCGACGCCGTAGAGACCCCCGACCAGCGCACCCTCGCGCCAGACCTCGAGCGAATGAGCGTGGCCGGCCTGGTGCAGTTTCAGGTAGGCATGGCGCATCTCAACCGTGATCCAGGTCCCCGAGGCCCCCGGCCGCGGCGCCGCGCAGGCCCGCACCACTGCCTCGAAGTCCCGGTCAAAGCTGATTTCGAATCCGCCGTTGCGGATCGACTTGGCAAGGCTGCGCGAGATATGCAGCGCCGCCGGGTCGAGCACGGTGCGCGGGTCGGGGCTCCACCACAGGATCGGCTGCCCGGGTTCGTACCAGGGGAAAATGCCCTGGCGGTACGCGCGCAAAAGGCGCGCCAGCGACAGGTCGCCGCCTGCGGCGAGCAGGCCATTGGGTTCCAGCCACGCCTGCGCGGGCGAGGGGAAGGGTTCTCCCACCAGGCCGGCGTGCAGCCAGGTGATCATCGGGCGTGCGGGGCCGCTCATCGCGAGTCAGTGGGTGCGGAAACGGGGTCGTGGTGGCTGTATGCGAGGATCATGGCCGCGGCCTCCTCAGCCTTCCTGACGGTACGGCGAGTGCTGCATCAGCTGCTCGCACTGGGCCTGCATCATCTGACTCTCGCGCAGGCAGAAATCCTGTACCGATGGCCGGAAGCCCGGGGTCAGCACCGCGTGGGCCGAGGCGGTGGGCACGGGAAGGAACCCGCGCGGGATCTTGTGCTCGCCCTGGGCGCCCGGTTCGAAGCGGGCCAACCCCTCGTTGATGCAGTACTCGATGCCCTGATAGTAGCAGGTCTCGAAGTGCAGGTCGGGCAGCTCCAGGCTGGAGCCCCAGAAGCGCCCGTAAAGGGTGTCATGGCTTCGGTAGCACAAGGCCGCGGCGATGGTCGCGGATTCCCGGGATGCCTCGAACAGCACGACCTGTGGCCCCAGTGCGGCAGCGGTTCCCGCAAAGAAATTCTCGGATAGCGTCGGTATCCCCATGTGTCGCTCGAACGTGTCCTCGTAGAAGCGGTGAAAACGGGCCCAGTCCTCGGGGCTGGCACTGGCCCCGGTCAGCACACGGAACTCGATGCCCTGTTCCCGGACCCGACGCCGTTCCCGCTTCACGTTCTTGCGTTTCTTGGAACTCAGGGCCGCGAGAAAGGCCTCGAAGTCGGCGTAGTCCCGGTTGTGCCAGTGGTACTGGCAGCCCATTCGCCGTACCAGCCCCGACTCGGCGGCCAGGGCTGCCTCGGGTTCCGGGGGGAACAGCACGTGCACGCCGGATGCGCCAAGCTCCTGGCCGCGCGTGATCGCTGCGTCGAGCAGGTGGCGCTGCAGTTCCCGAGGGTCAGGGGCTTCGGGATGGACCAGCAGGCGCGGCCCGGTGGCCGGAGTGTACGGCACACTGATGACCAGCTTGGGGTAGTAGGGCTGTCCGTGACGCTCCCAGGCGGCCTGCCAGGCCCAGTCGAAGACGAATTCGCCGTAGTTGTTGGTTTTCGCGTAACAGGGAGCGGCCGCGACGAGTCGCTCGTCGCGGAAGGCGAGCACGTGCTGCGGGAACCAGCCGTAGCGCCGCCCCAGGCAGCCGTGGCGTTCCAGTCCTTCGAGGAAGGCGTGCCGGAGAAAGGGCTCGCGTCCACCGGTCAGCGCGTCCCAGGCTCCGGGGTCGACCGCATCGAGACCGTCGCGGATCTCGACGCGAAGGCTCGTCTGTTCCGGTACGCCGTTCATGTGCTGGCCTGGCCTTTCGACGGCGCAGCCGGCCGAAAGGCCAGGCTCCGCCGGCTCAGGGGTGTTCTTCCAGGAACCGTTCCGCGTCCAGGGCCGCCATGCAGCCGGTTCCGGCCGAAGTCACCGCCTGGCGATAGATCTGGTCCATCACGTCGCCGCTGGCGAAGACACCGGGCACGCTGGTCGCCGTCGCATTGCCCTGGAGCCCGCTCTGGACCCGGATATAGCCACCCTCCATGTCCAGCTGGCCCTCGAAGATGCCGGTGTTGGGTTTGTGCCCGATCGCGATGAAGACACCGGTGAGCCCCAGCTCCTTCGTCTCGCCGCTCTCCACCTGCCGCAGCCGGACGCCGGTCACGCCGGTCTGGTCGCCGAGCACCTCATCGAGCACGTGACTCCACTCGATGCGGACCTTTCCGGCCGCCTCCTTCTCGAACAGGTGGTTCTGCAGGATCTTTTCCGCCCGCAGGGCGTCGCGCCGGTGGACCAGGGTCACGCGCTCGGCGATGTTGGACAGGTACAGCGCCTCTTCGACCGCGGTGTTGCCGCCGCCGATCACCGCGACCTCCTGGCCGCGGTAGAAGAAGCCGTCGCAGGTCGCGCAGGCAGAGACCCCCTTGCCCTTGAAGGCCTCCTCGGACTCCAGCCCGAGGTACATCGCGGTGGCTCCGGTCGCGATGATCAGCGCATCGGCGGTGTAGGTGCCACTGTCGCCGATCAGCCGGAACGGCCGTGAACCGAGCTCCGCGGTGTGGATATGATCGAAGATCACTTCGGTGGCGAAGCGCTCCGCGTGCTTCTGCATGCGCTGCATCAGGTCCGGCCCCTGCAGGCCCTCGATATCTCCCGGCCAGTTGTCGACATCGGTGGTCGTCATCAGCTGCCCGCCCTGCTCGAGACCCGTAATCACCAGCGGGTTCAGGTTGGCCCGGGCGGCATAGATCGCCGCCGTCCAGCCGGCCGGACCCGAGCCCAGGATCAGCAGACGGCGGTGCTTGGTGTCGGTCATCAACAGTTCTCCGTGCAGGTTTCGTGGGGTCGGGGGCAAGGGGGCGACGACCCGTGGGACCGGATACCCGTGCGCGCCCGGATCCCATGGCCGCTCGACCGTTGATTATTCGCATTGCCCGGCGCAGTGTCCAACGGCCACAAGTCGCCGATGGCCACTGTCCGCTTTGCGGCGGCATTTTAACAACGTAGAATCGGGACTTCGAATGCTTCCTGAAACCACTGCCCGGCGCACGGTTGCCCGCGGGGCATGGCGGTGCCCGGGCGTCCGGTGCTGCGGACGGATGCGCAGGGCAGGCTCGTGGGCCGACCTCGGCGGTCCAGGGCAAGACAGGGCCCCACCCACTTCCGACGGATGTCCAGATGGCGCAAACGAAGGTACAGCCACGGGCTGACGCAAGCCTGAGCCGGCAGTTGCTGCGCGGACTGCGCGAGGGAGCGCTGCTGGTGTTCGGCATGCTCGCGCTGTACCTGCTGGTGGCGCTGTTTAGCTACCACCCGGGCGATCCGGGCTGGTCCTATACCGGGGACGGCACGGGCGTGCGCAATCTCGGTGGCGCGGCCGGAGCCTGGTTCGCGGACGTCGCCTTCCACTTGCTGGGCTACCTCGCCTATCTGATTCCCCTGGTGTTCATCGGCGTGGGCTGGTGGCTGTTCCGTCACCGGCGGGACGCCCGCATCGCGGGTTCGCTGGAACTCAGCCTGCGCGGGTTGGCATTGTTGGTGGCACTGCTGTCGGGGGCGGCGCTCGCGACGCTGCACTGGCTGCCTGGGACGCTACCGGTAAACGCCGGGGGGATACTGGGCGAACTCATCGCGAGGGTCGCAACCGCAGGGCTTGGGCTGGTTGGCGCGACGCTGTTGCTGCTGGCGCTTTTTCTGACGGGCTTTACGCTGTTTACGGGGCTGTCCTGGTTTTCCCTGATGGACCGTCTGGGCAAGGGGGTGATCGACGGCATCGAAAACCTGCGCACGCGGCTCGATACCCTGCGCGATCAGCGCATCGGTGCGGCGGAGAAGGCGCAGCGGGAGGTGCGCGTGGAGCGCGAGCGGGCGCGGGTCGCGCACCGGCCGCCGTCGCGCGTGGAGCCGCGCATCGATCCGCCACCGCCCAGCCCGAGGGTAATGAAGGAGAAGCAGGTACCCCTGTTCGCCGGCGATACCAGCGACCCCCACCCGCCGCTGGGCCTGCTCGACGAACCGCCCGCGGCGGTCAGCGGCTACTCGGAGGAGTCGCTGCAGGCGATGTCCCGGCTGGTGGAGCTGAAGCTGCGCGACTTCGGGGTCGACGTGGAGGTGGTCGCGGTGCAGCCGGGCCCGGTGATCACGCGCTTCGAACTGCACCCCGCGCCGGGCGTGAAGGTGGCCCGGATTTCCGCGTTGGCGAAGGACCTTGCACGTTCCCTTTCGGTGATTGCGGTCCGGATCGTCGAGGTGATCCCGGGCCGGTCCACCGTCGGGCTCGAGATTCCGAACGAGGAGCGTGAGCTGGTCTCGCTCTCGGAGATCCTGCGCTCGAACCTGTTCGAGAACGCCAGGTCGCCGCTCACCCTCGCGCTCGGCAAGGACATCGGCGGCGCGCCGGTGATCGCGGATCTCGGACGCATGCCGCACCTGCTGGTCGCGGGCACCACGGGTTCCGGAAAGTCGGTGGGCGTGAACGCCATGCTGCTGTCGATGCTGTACAAGGCGACCGCGGAGGAGATCCGGCTGATCCTGATCGACCCGAAGATGCTGGAACTGTCCGTCTACGAGGGCATTCCGCATCTGCTGGCACCGGTGGTCACCGACATGAAGGACGCGGCGAATGCCCTGCGCTGGGCGGTGGCGGAGATGGAGCGGCGGTACAAGCTGATGTCGCTGCTTGGCGTGCGCAACATCGCCGGATACAACAAGAAGGTCCGCGAGGCCGAGGCCGCGGGTACCCCGCTGCTGGACCCGACCTTCAATCCCGACGAGCAGATCGCCGAGGTTGAGCCGCCGGTGCTGGGCCGGATGCCCTTCATCGTGATCGTGGTCGACGAGTTCGCCGACATGATCATGGTGGTGGGCAAGAAGGTGGAGGAACTGATTGCACGCCTCGCCCAGAAGGCGCGCGCCGCGGGTATCCACCTGATCCTGGCCACCCAGCGTCCGTCGGTGGACGTGATCACCGGCCTGATCAAGGCCAACATCCCGACCCGGATCGCCTTCCAGGTGTCCTCGCGCGTGGACTCGCGCACCATCCTCGACCAGATGGGCGCCGAACACCTGCTCGGACACGGGGACATGCTCTATCTCGCCCCGGGCAAGGCGCTGCCGGAACGGGTGCACGGCGCCTTCGTTGGCGATCACGAGGTGCACCAGGTGGTCGAGTACCTGAAGGCGACCGGCGAACCCGACTACGACCCCGGCATCCTCGACGAGCCGGAAGCCGGTGCGGCCGCGATTCCCGGGCTGGAGCCGTCCGCATCGGAGGCCGAGAGCGATCCGCTTTACGACCAGGCGGTGCAGATCGTGATCGAGTCGCGCAAGGCCTCGATCTCCTACGTGCAGCGCCGCCTGAAAATCGGGTACAACCGGGCCGCGCGCATGGTGGAAGACATGGAGGCCGCTGGGGTGGTCAGCCCGGTGCAGTCCAACGGCAACCGTGAGGTCCTTGCGCCCGGCGGCAAGGAGTGAGGCCGTGCGCGACGATTCAGCCACGGTTTACGGTCTTGATGCCAGCATGGGCCGGTAATCCCTTTCCCCAACGGTGATGCCCATGACACGCAAACCCTTTCCGTTCATCGCCTGCGCGGTGCTGCTCGCGGCAATCGCCTTCGTTCCGCTGTCGGCGAGTGACGATGCCCGCGCGGCACTGGACCGCTTTCTGAAGGGGCTCGAGACCTATTCCGCAGAATTCGCGCAAACCCTGACCGACGAGACTGGCTTCGTGCTGCAGGAGGCAGACGGGCGCTTCTCGATCGGCCTGCCCGACCGCCTGCGCTGGGAGCTGGATGCGCCGTTCGAGCAGCAGATCGTGGCCGACGGCGAGTACCTGTGGATTCACGATCCGGAGCTCCGCCAGGCCACGGTGCGGCCGGTCGACGCGGCGCTCGAGGCCACGCCGCTGGCACTGCTGACCCAGCCGCACCGTCTCGACGAGCAGTTCCTGGTCGCTGAAGAGGAGGTCGCCGAGGGCTGGCGCCTGGTTCTGCGGCCGCGGGCTCCGGACGCGGACTTCACCCGGCTGGAGGTTGATCTCGGGCCAAAGGACGAACTTCTCGGACTGGCGTTCATGGACATTTTCGGGCAGCGCACCGAGATCCAGCTTCAGGAGACGCAGCGCAATCCCGTGCTGCCACCGGGCGAATTCCGGTTCACGCCACCCCCGGGCACCGACGTCTACCGCCCGTGACCCGGGATCCCGGCAGCGGTGACCTCTTCGGCGATGCGCCCGCTCCCCGTGCGCCGGAGGTGGCGGAACCCCGGAACGCCGCGCCGCTGTCCCGGACATCCGTGCCGCTGGCCGAGCGCATGCGGCCACGTCGGCTCGACGAGGTGCTCGGGCAGGCCCACCTGCTCGGACCGGAGGCCGCGCTGCGCCGGGCCATCGAGGCGGGCAAGACCCCGTCGATGATCCTGTGGGGGCCACCAGGCTCCGGCAAGACCACCATCGCCCGTGTGGTCGCCGACAGCGGCGCGCTGGCTTTCGCAACGCTCTCGGCGGTCCTGGCCGGGGTGAAGGAGGTGCGTGCCGTGGTCGAGCAGGCGCGCGCGCGCCGGGCGGCGAAGGGGCAGGGAACGCTCCTCTTCATTGACGAGATCCACCGCTTCAACAAGGCCCAGCAGGACGCCCTGCTGCCGCACGTCGAGGACGGCACCCTGCGCTTCATCGGCGCGACCACCGAAAACCCCTCCTTCGCACTGAACAGCGCGCTGCTGTCCCGGCTTCGCGTCTACCGCCTGCAGCCGGTCCCGGCCGACGCGATCGCCGAGCTGCTCCGGCAGGCCCTTGCCGATTCCGGGCGGGGCCTCGGGGAGATGGCGCTGCACCTTGACGACGAGTGGATCGAGCGTCTCGCGAAGGCTGCGGATGGCGATGCGCGCCGGGCCCTGAACTGGCTCGAGACCGCGGCGGATCTCGCGGTGGACGGCGTAATCACCCCCGATTCCCTGCGCGCGGTGATGGGATCGCAGTCCCTGCAGTTCGATCGCCAGGGTGACGCCTTCTACGACCAGATCTCGGCCCTGCACAAGTCGGTCCGCGGATCGGATCCGGATGCCGCGGCGTACTGGCTGGTGCGGATGCTCGACGCTGGCTGCGACCCGGGCTACCTCGGGCGCCGTCTGCTGCGCATGGCCTACGAGGACATCGGGCTGGCCGAAACGGGTCTCGCTTCACGCGTGCTGGCGGCCTGGGAAACCCTCGAACGGCTCGGGCGTCCGGAGGGCGATCTCGCGCTGGTGCAGGTAGCAGTGGAACTGGCCTGTGCACCCAAGAGCAACTCCGCGTATGCAGCGCTCGGGGCGGTTCGTGCCGCGATCGCGGATAGCGGCAGCCTTCCGGTTCCATTGCACCTGCGCAACGCACCGACCGACCTGATGCGCGCCGAGGGATTCGGCGCCGGTTACCGCTACGACCACGACGAGCCCGACGGCTTTGCACGCGGGCAGACGTATCTTCCCGAGGGGTTGCTCGGCCGGCGTTTCTACCAGCCCCGGGAGGAGGGTACCGAGCGCGCGCTGGCAGATCGACTTGCGAAATTGGGACGGGACCCGAAATCCGGGGCGGGAGGGGAGGGAGGGGAACCGTGAAGCCGTGGATCTGGGTGGCGGTGCTGCTGCCCGTGACTGCGCTGGTGATCCGCCTGATCGCTGAAATTCCGTTCGAAGACCTCGACTTCGTCGCGCTGGAAATGTGGCTCCAGGGTTTTGGAATCTGGGCCTACCTGCTGTTCGCTGTGGCGTTCGTAGTGCTGGCCCTGTTGCCGGTTCCCTCGACCTTCTGGGTTCTGCTCGGGGGCGGCCTGTTCGGGCCCTGGCTGGGGACGGTCGTGAGCCTGGTCAGTGCCACCCTGTCCGCCGTGCTGGCCTTCGGGATCGGCCGGCATCTGGCGCGTGACTACGTGCGCAGCCGCGCCGGACCCCTGATGCGTCGCGTGATGCGCGGGGTGGAGGCCGAGGGCTGGCGCTTCGTCGCGATGACCCGCCTGATCCCGGTGTTTCCCTTCGCCCCCACCAACTTCGCACTGGGTCTGACCGGGATCCGTCTGCGCACCTACGCCTGGACCACAGGGATCGCGCTGATTCCGAATCTCGCGGCCTACAGTTGGCTGGGTCACGCGACCCGGCAGGCGCTCGAAGGCGCGGAGAGCCTGATCCAGGTCCTGCTCCTCGCGGTCGCGCTGATCGCCCTGCTGTTCTTCCTGCCGGGCTTTGTCCGGCGCCTGCGCAATCACAGGAAGACGGAATAGGCCCCGGCGGATCCGGCCGGGATGGCGGTCACTCAATAGTCTGCGTCAACCACGGGCGCCGCGAGGGCCGCGGCCCTTCTGCGCTCGTAGTCGAGCGCGGCGCCGGCGACGGCACCGCCCGACCCGGTCTCCAGCCAGCGGCGGATCCGACCGGCGTCTCCCAGCGGCGTGCGGGTACCAAAGGAATCCAGCAGCACCATCGCCATCGGCTCGCCGCCTACGTCTGCCACCATCACCAGGCAGCGTCCGGCCTCGTTGAGATAGCCGGTCTTGGATAGGTCGACGTTCCAGCGCGAAGAGCGCACCAGCGCGTTGGTATTGCCGAAGTCCAGGCTGTAGCGGGGACTGCGGAAGTGCACCCGCCGGTTCGAACCGGTGGACATCTCGCGGATCTCTGGATAGGCGTAGGCGGCGCGGACCAACTTCAGCAAGTCGCTCGCGCTGGCCCGGTTTTCCGGCCAGAGGCCGGAGGGATCCACGAAACGGGTCTGTTGCATGCCCAGCACCCGCGCCTTCTCGTTCATCGCCGCGATGAACGCCTCCCGGCCGCCAGGGTGATCCCGCGCGAGCACGTAGGCCGCGAGGTTCTCGGACGACATCAGCGTGATCCTGAGCAGGTCCTCGCGTCGGGCCTCGGAACCGGGGCGGATGCGGGAAAAGCTGTTCTTCGGGGGGTTGTCCTCGCGTTCCAGGATCGGGAGCCATTCATCCAGTGGCTGGCCGGAGTCGAGCACCACCATCGCGGTCATCAGCTTGGTGATCGATGCGATCGGCACCGATCGATCCGCGAACTTGGTAAACACTGGAGTGCCGGGATTGAGCGGCGCCACCACTGCATGCACTGAGGCGAGTTCGAGTGCCGCCGGATCCGGCAACGGCGTCATGTCGCCACCGGCGGCGTGTCCGGCTGAAAGGCTGACGGGCAGCAACAACGCAAGCAGGACGTTTCGGAATGTTTTCTTCATCAGTGAGCGGTCTGCGTGGGGGATGGGGATCGGTTGTCGGGCACGGTGCATTCGGCCGTCGCAAGCATAAACAAACAGGCGCCTCGAGGACATGCCGTACGGGGCTGGGTCGACGGCCGGGCGGGGTGCGTACAGGACCGAATCGTGCGAAATTGCGTGCGGAACAACAGGAGTGCATCGGGAAATGAAGGACACATCGAGTAAGCCGGGACGGCTCCGGATCCCGAGGGCCCCGACCACTGCGATGCTCGTGTGGAGCTTCGTGGCACTGATCGGCCTGCTGGCCCTGATCGTGGCGTGGCAGTTCGTGGAGCCTGCGCCCCCCAAGCAGGTGCGTCTGGCGACCGGGAGCCCGGGTGGGGCCTACGAACTGACCGGAGATCTCTACGCGCGCTGGTTTGCGCAAAAGGGTGTCCGGCTCGAGACCGTGGAGACGGCCGGCTCCGTCGAGAATTGGGAGTTGCTGCTCTCTGGCGCGGTGGATGCGGCACTCGTCCAGAGCGGTACCGCGCCGGCTGCTGCCGCGGACGAGCTGGAAGCGGTGGTCAGTGTGGCGCTGGAGCCGCTGTTCCTGTTCCATCGCCTCTTGCCGGATGAGCCGGAGGAACGAGCCTCGAGCCTCTCGGACCACCTCGAAGGGTTGGCCGGCGGGCGGATCGCGATCGGCGCGGAGCGGAGCGGGACGCAGCATCTGATGCGGGCACTGCTGCCCGAGACCGGACTGGACGACCGCCTTGGGGACATCGGAGCGGAACTCGTCGCGATCGGGGGCCGGGAGGCTGCCGATGCCCTGGAGTCCGGCGCCGTCGATGCCGCGGCCTTCGTGATGGCGCCACAGGCCCCGCTGGTGGAGCGGCTGCTGGCCGCAGAGAGCATCGGTCTGGTCCACCTGAGACAGGCCGCGGGTCTGGCGCAGCGCCTGCCCTACCTGTCCGCGGTCACCCTGTTCGAGGGCGTGGTGGACCCGCGCCGCAATCTGCCGCCCCGCGCCGTGCACATGATCGCGCCGGCAACGTACCTCGTGGTGCGCCAGGATACGCATCGCAGCGTCCTCCAGCTGCTGATCGAGGCGGCGCAGCGCAGCCCGACCCCTCACCTGGTGGGATCGGCCAGCGATTTTCCGTCCCTCGAATACACGGACATCCCGATCGCAGAGGACGCGCGCTACTTCTTCGAACGGGGTCCGAACATCCTGCATCGTCACCTGCCGTTCTGGGCGGCTTCGCTGATCGACCGGATGGCGATCCTGATCATTCCTCTGCTGACCGTGATCATCCCGCTGTTTCGCATTGCGCCAGCGGCGCTGCAGTGGAGCATGCGCCGGCGCATCTTCCGCTGGTATCGTCAGGTTCGGCTGATCGACGAGGATCTCGCACGCGGTGATTTGCCGCGCTCCCGGCTCGAAAGCGATCTCGCCCTGCTCCTGCGACTGGACCAGGACGTATCCGCCACCGAGGTGCCGCTTTCCTACATGGAGGAGTTCTACAATCTGCGGCTGCACATCGCCTACATGCGCCAGCGCGTGCGCGATTTGCTGGCAGAGGATCGGTCAGAGACGGAAAATGGAACCTGAGTCCGGTGTCAGATGGCTTCGCCGGACACGCCGGCGCTGTGGCCCGGGACATCGCCCGGGTGCGAAGCGGAGAGTCGAATGGAACGAAAAGACGCGATTTCATGGCGGGAACTGCGTGGGCTCGTGATGTGGCTGGCCCTGGTGCTGGTGGTGGCCATCATCGGCGGGCTGGTCACGCGGACCTCGGTGACCGACTGGTACCCGCAGCTGGTGCAACCGGAGTTTGCGCCGCCAAACGCCGTCTTCGGCCCGGTCTGGACCATTCTCTACGTGCTGATGGCCTACGCGGCCTGGCGCATCTGGCGGGTGTACGGATTCCGGGGCGCACCTTGGACGCTCGGCCTGTTCGTGGTGCAGCTCGGCCTCAACATGCTGTGGTCCATCCTGTTCTTCGGCCTACAGCAAATCGGTCTCGCGCTGGTCGAGATCGTGGTGCTGTGGCTTGCGATCCTCGCAACGCTGGTGCTGTTCTGGCGCCTCGACCGGATCGCGGGTGCGCTGCTGTTGCCCTACCTCGCCTGGGTCGGCTTCGCGGCATTTCTGAACCACGCCTTCTGGGTTTTGAATTGAAGCGTGTTGTAGCGCTGCGATTGATCGCCGTATCGGGTGGGCGGGGGCCGGGCCGTCGGCGCCCATGGAAGGCTCGAGCGTGCCTGGCCCCCGCCCATCCGGTACGGTGCTTCCCCCCCGCGCTGGAGCCTGGACGTTGAACGGCTCGCCGCTCGGTCTCGCCGCCTATGCGCGGATCACCGCGAACTACTGGGCGTTTACCATCACCGACGGTGCGATCCGGATGCTGGTGGTGCTCTATTTCCACCAGTTGGGCTACAGCGCGCTGGAAATTGCGCTGCTGTTCCTGTTCTACGAGTTCTTCGGGATCGTCACCAACCTGACCGGCGGCTGGATCGCCGCGCGCCTGGGATTGAATACCACACTGGTCTCCGGGACCCTGCTGCAGATCGCCGCGCTGCTGATGCTTACGGTGCCGGATGCCTGGCTAACGGTGGCCTACGTGATGTTCGCCCAGGCGCTCTCGGGTATCGCGAAGGACCTGAACAAGATGAGCGCGAAGTCGGGCGTGAAACTCGTGGCCGGCGACGTCGAGGGTCGGCTGTTCCGCTGGGTGGCCTGGCTGACCGGGTCCAAGAACGCGCTGAAGGGACTGGGTTTCTTCGTCGGCGCGGCTTTGCTCTACACGATCGGGTTTCGCGGCGCGCTGGTCGCGCTGGCCGCGATGCTGGTGCTGAGCCTGAGCCTGGCCGCGCTCGGCTTGCCGCGGGGTCTCGGTCGGGTCGCGGACAAGCCGAAGTTCACCCAGATGTTCGCCAACAGTCCGGCGATCAACGTGCTCTCGGCCGCGCGATTCTTCCTGTTCGGGGCGCGCGACGTCTGGTTCGTGGTCGCGCTGCCGGTGTTTCTGACCGCGACGCTGGACTGGAATCACCTGCAGGTGGGTGGCTTCCTGGCCCTGTGGATCATCGGATACGGCATCGTGCAGGCCGCAGTTCCGACGCTGATTGCTCGCCGTGGCCTGGATCCGACCGGTCTGACCGCCCGGGTCTGGGCGCTGGTGCTGATGCTGATACCCCTGGGAATCGTGATCGGGCTGGAGACCGGGTTCGACCCCGGGCTGGTGCTGATCTTCGGGCTCGGCCTGTTCGGCGTGGTCTTCGCGGTAAACTCCGCGGTCCATTCGTTCCTGATCCTGGACTATGCCGACGCGGACCGGGTCGCGATGAAGGTGGGTTTCTACTACATGGCCAACGCTGGCGGGCGGCTGATTGGCACGGTGCTGTCCGGCTGGATCTTCATGAATCACGGTTTGATCGGCTGTCTGCTGACCTCCACCGCCTTCGTGTTCGCCACGTGGATGCTCTCCTCCCTGCTACCGCGCGGTCCCGTGCGACCCTCGGGGCCCGAAGTGCGTTCACAATCTCTGTAGGAGGCGAACCTTCTCGGCGATCCGGCGGGCTCCTACAGGAGCGAGCGTGCTCGCGAACGCGCCGCAGGCGCGCCAGACCCCCGGGCCCACCTGACGCCGATTCGCGTGCGAGGCGCGCTCCACA
>Ga0207421_10002941_pt1 | contig 20741 bp, 11 predicted proteins | sample SodLakKL_010_SED_4_FD_187542 | JGI IMG/M metagenome (GOLD analysis project Ga0207421, IMG submission 187542) | Alkaline sediment microbial communities from Lake Tanatar, Kulunda Steppe, Russia - 8KL_010_SED (SPAdes) (version 2) | ecosystem: Environmental > Aquatic > Non-marine Saline and...
TCGATAGAGTTCCTGGGAAAGTGTTGAAGGAACTGTAAAGAATCTTCAAGGTAGAGAGTGAACGAATCTTCATGGAAATAGGGATCGATGGGATTGAGGTCGTCTCGTAATTTTATATTATCTTAACTATCTAAATAGGTGAGGGATAAAAAGATAGTTTAAAGTTAGTTATAAAATGTTGTAAGTAAATTTGATGTCGGGGCAACCCTAACCCCACCCAAACTCCCTGCGCTGGCTTTTCCGCTCCCGAAAAGCCTGCTCGGGGGAGAAGATGAGTATATCAAAAATTTATTTAGTTTCTAAACAAAGACCAGGTCCTTTCCAATTAATTTCATTTGCTTTTTCCATCAATTTTTTGAAATCCTCTGGTGGAATTAACATTGCAAATTGGCCATACATTATCCTTATTTTATCCTCCTTGAGCTTCTTATCAGAAACAACCCAGTATGCAAATCTATACTCATACTTATCTTTCTCTTCGAAATATATCTCATCTAAAACTAGTATTTTCCAAGGGTAATTTTCTTGTTTAAATGCTATTGTATTTTCTATTGGATGGCCTTTGTACTTCCTTTTTTTGTTTTCTAGTTCCTCCTTTTTTTCTTCTACTTCTTCCCTTACTTCTTTAAGGGTAATCTCATCACTCTCTTCTATCAGTTTTATTATTTTATCCATATATATCGTTTTTTTTATCATGTAAAGAATTTATTTAAATTTAATCAATTATTATTGTCTAAAATTACCAAAAAATATAGATCGAACTTTTACCTTTAATATACAATGGATCTCTCCTTCAACACTTCCCAGGCATCAGACTACAAGTCCGTATCATAGATAGCTAGGGTACTTACTGAAAGCTGGTTCGACGTAGAGATGTACTATTTTAAGTGTACTTCCGGTTTTTGTATAGGCTGTTGGATAACATGAAGGTGGGAAGATTATTTCTGATATATCCTTACTTCTATTTGAGTAGGCAAAACAATAGTGTTGGTATGAACTAAGAAAATTTTATGAATACAAATTTGAATCTGTTATAAAATTCTATAACAACAGAAATCTCTTTGAAAATAATATTCAGATTTTTACGAAAAAAATATAACTCAAGATCCTTTAAAGATTTCGAAGGGAAATTATGGGGAATAAAGTAGAATGTGCAGAACCGGGTTGTGATGAACCAGAAGAAAATAAAGCTGAACCATGGTATTGTAGTAAACATAGATCTGGAAAAATTAATAAAGAAAATCTTTTTCCAAAGGAAATCCATGAGAAATTACATGAAAGAGTCTCTAGAGAATCTTCACAGATAGATATTGATGAAAAGACTCCTGGCCTTTTTATGTTGAGAGAGATCGCTCAGAATGCAGATGATTGTTCATCTAATATATTGGTATTTGAATTCAGAGAGGATGCATTATATGTGTACAATGATGGGCGCTCTTTCACCCAACCATTCGATGAGGAAAGTGAAGTGGAAAATGAATTCGAAAAGGTCGTAAATATAATGACACAGTCGAAAAAACATCGGCCTGAGATGACAGGAACATATGGTACTGGATTTCAAACGGTTTATTACATAACAAATACACCGGAAATACATTCTTATGGAAATCATCTTAGATTCGATCCTCTAGATTATGAAAATGATTATAATGTTCCTTTACAGGAAGAAAGGGATAACTTTCAGTCCCCATATGAGAAGGGAAAAGATACCTACGAAAATCAAGGAACTGTTTTTAGATTTCCCTGGAGAAAACCAGGTGATACACATCTTGGTTTGGAGGAAGACGAATCTTTTGAAACATACCCTTTACCAGAATGGAGTGATGATGAAATAAAAAATATGTATGAGACATTTGTAGAGTATTCTGAATTCCTGATACTATGTTTTCAAAATTTAAAGGTTGTTAGATTTCTTAATCGATTAGAAGATAACGACGAGGAATGTTTTGATTTTCAAGTACAGAGAGGAAAACATGGAGATTACTGGAACTTAGTGGATATAGAGAATGATGGATTAATCAAGAAGCTTATATCAAGTAAAGGTTCGGGAGGTTATCAGGTTGAGGATTGGGACTCCAAGGATCACAAAAAGAAGGAATCAAGATTTTTTATCAAATCTGATTTTATAAAAGAGGGGGATAAATTCGCATTTTTAGAAAAACCTTTACATGATTATAAAATCACTTATAAGGATTGGTCAGAAACGGATCCAGGTATTTTGAGTGAAAAATATAAGGATATCAAAATCCATGGTGATCTGGTCGAGCGAAGCGATCTACATGTATTATTTCCAATCGATAATTTTAGTAGTATATACCCACCTAGTTATTCTACTATGCCTCTGGCTAAAAGTACAAAAAATAATTTTATTTTTTCAGCTCCTCTATATACAAAAGAGAATAGAGCAGAAATAGAAACACACAGCTGGAAAGGTGAAGCTTTAAAGATATGGCTTAAATTAGTTTTAGACAATCTAACTGAGCTATATATCACTGGTTTTTCAGATTATATAGATAAGTTGGATGAACTATTTGAAGAAGGTAACATAGATTCAAATCATCTACAAGACATGGTTTTAAACAATTTACCAGCCTCAGAAATCAAAGATTGGGTCGGTGCTGAGGGTGTTAGCGATGCATTATCTGATGATTATGATGAAGAACTTAGGGAAAAGTTATTTGAAAATGTTTACAAAGAAAGGATTTATTTTGGAGAAGATGGATTATATCCCCTAATAGATGATGATGAACCTTTATATTATTATACGACTGACGAAAGACTCAGATATCTGCTTGATGCTATCGGTGAATCGATAGTAAAAAAAGGTTTTTTTGAACACGAGCGATTTGATACAAAAGAATTGAAAACTTTCGTAAGGGGTGATGATAAGTGTTTGATTGAATTATTAGAGATCGATTTAAAAGAATTTTTTAAACTTTATGAAGATTCAATAGATTCTGAGCCTATCTATGATAAAGGTATATTTTCACAAGATTTTATTGAAAATCTCATCGATGTTTGGTGCGAAGTTGAAACTAGTGATAAAAATAACATACCAGTCTTCCCTAATCAGAAAAATAATATTTTGCCTTTTGACAATCTATACAAGATGCCAAAAAAAGAGTATTCTAGACTAGATTGGATATTGCCAGAGGAAATAAAAATCAAAAAGGATTTCAAAAATAATATCGAAGGGGAAATACAGGAACTAAAAAAGGATTCGGAAGGAGTCAAAAAAATCATCAAAGGGGTAGATGAGCATTATTCTGACCTTATCGAACTTGAACATAAGAAGAGGATTTTTTGGATGGATTATGTATATGATTGGATAGATGAATGTATAGAAACAGCAAATCTAAATATAAAGAAAACAATCGATGAAATCGAAGGTGATCTACGATTTTTATTGAATGAAGAAGGTGATTTATTAAGTTGTTCTGATGATATTTATTGGCTTCCTTACGAACATATAGAAGATCTATTTGAAGATTCATTTGATTTGAAAAATTGGAACTTAAAAGTGATCGAACATAGTCTATTAGAGGATTATCAAGAACAATTTGAAAAATATCTTGATATGTTTCCTTATCCAAGAATCGTAGAAGATTTTCAAGAAGAGATAAGTGGTGTGAACCCTAAGGACAGAGATTTACAATATATGATGATAGATGGAATCATCAAGGGTTTGTCTAACGGTAATTGGGAGAAAAATGACTTAGAAGGATTGAAATTTTTACCAGTAAATGGTGAATTGAAATCTATTAAAAATACCTGTTTAGGAGACATAGACGATAGCGATACAAGAGAATTCCTAGGAGTGATAGATAATGAGATTCAGAACAGATTTGATGATGAAATAAAAGATAATCTCATCAATAAATTAGATGTTAACGATTTGAATAACATTTCGGATAAACATGTATGGGTAGCAGAAAAAATAAGTGAATTTGCAGAAAAAAATAACCATGCCCCATCAAAAACCCCTCTATCTGAAAGGGAACATGAAATGATAAGCAAATCGATATTGGAGATAGATTGGGAATCTGATATAAAAAATCTAAATGAAATATTAGATAAAAAAATACTACCTGTTATTTTAGATGATGAAATATATATCGATAGCCCCCCACCAAAAAATCTGAGGGATAAGGACACATCAAAATTAAGAGAGGCATATAAACGAGAATACCCATTTTTATTAAATAAAACTGTAGAGGAAAAAGCACCTCAAGAAATAATAAATTCTATCAAACACATCTGTATAAATGGGATAGATGATATTGGGGCGCACCCTATTTCTGAGGTATATCCATTGCTTCCTCTTATCGAAGAAAGTGGTCAGGCCCCTGCTCGTACTTATCTTATGCACTTCGTCGTGCCGGGTGATAATAGGGATGGAGAATCTCTTTTCATCGAAGATGAATTAAAAGAATTTTTAATAAATGAAGATGTTTCTAGTGATACTCTTGATAAGATAAGGAAATCCTTCTTACCTCATGTTTTTAAAAGATATGATGGAGGACAAACACAAACTACTGATTACAATGCTAAAATAGCACCATGTATACCAAAAGACATACTTTCAAATCCCAGAATCACAGAAAAAGATTGGATCAAACCTGATGAAATCCTTACTGAGAATACAAAAGATAATCTGCTAGATTATATGATCGTCGATGAAGAAAAATTATTAGAAGAGTATCCTATATTAGAAGAATTAAGTGACACAGTATCGAAATGTCTTGTACATATGGGAGCACACGAAAATCCAGAGGTTTCAAGGTTTAAAAGTAGTATCGAAGAGATACTGGATAATAGACCTGATGATTTTGAAAAAAGATTGGTCGATTTATTTATGTATCTGATAGAGAACGATTTATATTATGTCGAAGAACCTGTAAGTAATAAAATTAAAGACCGACTTAGAGCTGTTGATAAAGAGTATTGGTCAGATATCACTGAAAAGAAATTGTCATGGGTCCCAACTAATGATGGATTGAAGGAGATATATGATGTTATAGCACCTTTGGAAGATATAGAAAAAGTTGTTGGACAATATGATCCAGATAAACTCATGAAGACAGACTTAATTGAAGAAAAGAAAAAAGAAATATTAAAAAATAATAAAGAAAAGTTGAAAGAACATGGTGTAAGAACCGAGTTAGATTCAGATGAGTTATGTGATTGCTATGATCATCATGCTATAAAGAGAGATGAACCCCAAGATGAACTATTAAAAAAAATAGAAAGTAAAATATTAGAAAATGAAATAACTGAAGACTCATTTGATAAATCACTTTTTTTCTTCAAAGAATTGGATAGTTGGAAAAAACCTAGCGAAGTAATCATAATTCAAGATAGTAATATTCCTGATGTACTAAAGGATGATTATCATATAATCTCTGAAATTCCTGAGTATAAAAATTTATTTGATTTGATGAAAGGTAAGGAAGGTGTCCAGGATCTTAATTTATCGATAGAGAATATTTTAGATAGTCTATCTAAATGTGATGACTTTGAGGAGGGTTTAGAATTATGGAGTTATATGATTGGTAAAAAAGAATTTCTAACATCTGGAAATGATTTAGGTTCATCTTTTAGCTCAAATAAGATATTCCCTTATAAGAAAAAGTTTTTCTCTCTAGGGAAAGTAATATTTCCATCTGAGGATGATAAGAGAGACCTCCATTACAAAGGTATTTTAGGCGAATATATTTCTATAGAAACTGGAGATGAATCTATAGAGATTTTAGATAAACTTGGGTGCAAACGTCTTCATGAACTAGACACCGAGATGGCTAAAGACATATTTTATTCTTGTATTGAAAAATATAATAACCTTAGTAAAAATTCACAAGGTTTTTCAGAGCTTGAAAGTGATATACAATTTTTGATTTCTACCTTCATTAAATCTCATAAATCAGAGTGTGTGGATACTATATTCTTGGATGATGATAAGAAAACAATACCTGTTAGGGAAACTGGTAAAAAAAATAGGGAAAGATTTAGTTATATTTCGAACGTGATATTGATATCAGGTGTTCCTGATGATATTATAAAAGATATGGATGATGAACATGAATTTTTCAAAAGGGTCGACACTGTTGATTATGATTTTATTTTATCCTCAGATGCATTTGAAGAAGCAACTATGGATATAACAGATGAAGAAAAGAAAAGTATGATCCGAGGATGGTTAAGTAAAAATGGGGTCATCCATATCTATGATGATGGTTTTTTAGAAATAGCAGGAGAACCTTCGATTGAAGACCCAGATTCAGTATATAGAAGTAAATCTATTTCCAATATAATAAAAAATTATCTTATAAAAATAGATAATTTAGGTAAAAATAATCTCAAACCTAAAGATTATTCTGAGTTAAAGTCCGAAATAGAAGATTTAAAAGATTACATACCTTATAAAATAAATAAACTAAATATCGAATACGAATTAGAGATGAAAGACATCGATGGGGGGAGTGATATAAATGGAAAGGTGGGTAGAGAAACTTTCATAAATAAAGAAGGTGGAAATTATATAATATGGTTTTCCTCAGAAGATGCAGAAGAGGCAATAAGTCTCATAAAGGAAAGACTCTTTCAAAAGATGATGAAATCATTATCAAAAGGTTATCCTAAAAAGATGTTAAGAGCTATAGATAAATATCTCGCCAAAGAATCTGATGAAAATAAGTTCGAGCCAAGGATGGATATAAAAGAAAGTCTTGAATCACTACAAAGCTGGTGGGAGGATTATTTAGAAGACGAGGAACAAATCTTAAAACAATCTTGTACTTTTGTAGCAGATGATGTTTGGTCCCATATAGATATCTGGGGGGATGATATCAACTCAGTTGAAGAAAGAGAAAAAAAGATAAAAGAAACATTAATGAATCATTCGGAAAAGGAAGCAAGAGAGTTATTCTTCAGGATTCTTGGTTGGACTACATTTTGGAGTACATCCGATCATAACAAAGGTCTAGATAATTTTCTAAGATATGAACTAGATGAACTAGGTTTGGGATATATTTATGATGAGAAAAATGAAATAGTTTTAGAAAAAATTCTAGATGGATGGATAGATGGAGATAAAGATTTAGATAATCTATATCCTAGGTTGAGAAGAAGATTTATAGATTTATTAGCTATAAAAAAAGTACTTAAGGATGATTTTAAGGGTTCTAACTTCTTAAAAACGATCATGAGCGATTTAGTTAATCTTGATTCTAGGAACCTATTCTTTTATCTGAGAGAAGGTTCTGCTCCTGATCTACAGGGAACGGACAAGATAATAAGAGGCTTTGTTGGTAGTTTTACTGAGAATATATTTTTGATAGTCAGAGAATTCGATAGGTTAGGAATAAATAGTAGATGGGAGGATAGATCATTCCATATTTCATATCATACTCGGTTATTACTTAATCAGATGGGTATGGATATTGATAAAAATAAGGATGAATGGAGGATATATAATGCAAAATCCATACGAGAAAAATTAAAGGATTTTGATCCACTTTATAAATATCATGATATACCCTTCGAAATGTATGTTAAAGAAGTATGTGATGATTGTGAACACAATTTGAAAGAAGGATGTAACCCTGAATTAGTAGAAAATTGTCACCTCGATGGGGTTAGATGATATGAGTGATGTTTTGAAATCAGGTGAACACACAGGTAAACGTGTAATTCCTAAAGACTATGATATACCCAAAGTAGGGAAGGTTCTAGGTCATATCATCTGGGGCTCACAAAGACAATATCTTGTTGATTTTGGTTCAAAAAAAGTTGGATTTTTTGACAGGTCTGAAATAAAATTCTTGCCTGATTTAATTGATGAATTGGTCAGTAGAAATCAAAACCAAGATGAGTTTTTTAGACTAAAAACATGGTCATCTATCCTTAAAACGGAAAATATAGGGACAATGTCTTTATCGAAGATGACTCTGGATATTTTACCTCATCAATTGGAGATGGCTCACCGAGCCTTAGAGACCCCAGCAGATGGTTTCCTTATGGCCGATGGTGTAGGGTTAGGTAAAACTATTGAAGCGGGTATGGTAATCCAGAGCATGATTTATAGAGGGGAAGTTGATGATGTACTCATAATAAGTCCAGCAAAATTGATGAGACAATGGAAAGAACAGATGATGGATAAATTCAATACCTATTTTGCAGTCATGGGTGGAGATTATGATAACCATTCAGAAGATTCAAGAGCTTTTTGGAGGAATAGAAGTAAGGTTATAGCTAGTATGGAAACTTTGAAGCTTGATCAACATAAAAGTAAATTGATATCTTCCGGAAAAGAATGGGATCTGATAGTAGTTGATGAGGCACATAGATTGAGTAGTTATGAAACTGGTCCAACGGATACAGGGGATGTGTTAAGTTATAGATTATTAAAGGATCTCAGACCCACTACAACTTTCTTTTTATTCTTATCAGCAACACCCCATCAAGGTGATAAAACACGCTTTTATAGGTTACTAGAATTATTAGATAAGGACTATATCAAAAAAAGCCCTGTTGATGATATAACATTAAAAAAAGATAAAGATATAAATGACCTTATAGCGAGGAACGATAAAAATAAAGTCGAGGATAGAGAAGGTAACTTGATTTTCAAGGGTCACGAAACAAAGCATAAGAGGTTCTTACCAAATTCAGATTATATTGACTTTCTAGAAGACCTGGAGGATTTTCTAGAGAAAGATATAGATTCATTAATGAGATCTGGTGGAAAAGGTAAAGGTTTTCTGAAGTCTACACTGTTGAAATTAGCAAACTCTAGTCCTCAAGCTATCAGACATACTCTCAAAAGTAATTATAGTCATAGAAACACCGATGTTGAAGACGAAAGGTTCGAAGGTGAGTTCGAAGAAAGAGAGGCCTTAGAAAAGATTAGGGCTGTTAAAGATAGATGTGAAGAGAAATTAGATATTATGATTTCAGACCTAGAGGATATCGAATCTATGGGTCGTATTAAGGTTTTGGATGAGATCATCAAAGAATATATAGAGGGAAAAGATGAGAAATTATTGATATTCACTGAATACCGGAAGACCCAGGAACATATAAAAAATGTTCTATCTGATAGATATGGCAGAAGTGATGTAGAGATACTACATGGGAGTATGAACACTACTCAAAAATACAAAGCTATAAAGAGATTTGATGAACAGGCAAAATTTTTGATCTCTACAGAAGCGGGTGGTGAGGGATTAGACATGCAGAAAAATTGTCATATAATGGTCAATTATGATATCCCTTGGAATCCGATGAGATTATATCAAAGAACTGGACGACTAGATAGATATGGTCAAGATAAAAAGGTATTGCGATTCGATATAATAGCGGAAAATACCATAGATGACAAGATCACAGAATATTTGGAAGAAAAGATGGACGTGATAAAAGAGAGTTTATCCGATTTAGAGGGGGATGCGGTGAAAGGACTACCAGAAAAAGTTCTTGGAAACGTACGGATCGATAAGAAAGAGATGACAAGATATTATTTGCAAGACAATCAAAAATCTAAAGAGATGATAGATGATAAAGTAGATGAAGATATACAGAAGAATATTCATGGAGAAAGAGAGATCCTAAAGAGCCTAAGAGGAATCAGACCCGAAGATTACACCATGGAAGAGACCGATTACGGCTTAGATTCCTTGAAAGATTTTGTACTGACTTATCTCGGAGAACATGTAAAAAACGTAAAAGAAGATGGAGACATCATAACATTCGATGTTCCAGAGGAGGTCAGAGAGATAGGATTTTATCAAGGGGAAGATGTTGACCGCCCGGTATGGAAAGGGACATTTGATAGAGAAAAGGCTCAAAAAGTCAACAATATAAATCTGTTCGGGTTTGGAGATTATTTTCTAGATCTCATGATCGATTTGAATATCCATCGTATAGGAGAAGGAGAAGTCGCACATATTAAGATCTCAACGGATGGGTCTTCTCTACCTCCTAAAAAGGGTGTCTTAGGTTCATTCATAGTGAGGAATGAAGTAAATGGTAAATTAAGATTCGACGGAGTAGAATATAGTTTTGTTGAGTTCCAAGATGATTCAAAATTGAGATTGATTGATAACGAAGATATCATCGATCAGATTATCTCAAAAATAATAGAGGGGGAATATAGCGATAAAGTATCTTCATCAGACGATATAGAGGAAAATAAATTTAAGCAGGCGATAGATATTATGGAAAATAAGATAAGAAGGAAACCAAGAGGAGGAAGATTAGGAGGCACTATACTGTCTTCTTTGGCTTGGGTAGAATTAGGATGAATAAAAGGGATGATATCATGGAACTCGAAAAAGATATGGGAAGAAATGGTTTTAGAAATTTTTTGATCTCGTCATTACGTAAAAATCTGATGGGACCTAAAGAAGGACAAGAAGAAATTTTGAAGAAAGATAATCCTTCAACAAGATATCTGTTAGGAGTACTATATCCCCAACGTTCTTCTATGTCGGAAGAAGACGAAGTCGTAGAAGATGGCATAGGGGGAAAAGATGACGATGATCCTAACTCAAAAAATCTTTCTGGTTTTCTAGCCCTTAAACCGTCAAGTATGGGGGTATCCTTTAGGATAAAGAAAGACGTACAAAAGGTTCCCTTGACTGTAAGATTTGGGTACTACAATAAAGATAAAGGCGGATACTGTAGAGAGGAGGTCGATAGAAAATCAGAGATCTCCCTCGAAGATGGGGGGAAAATAACCATCTCTGAGGACCCCAAAGTCACATTAGAATGGACTGTTGATAAGAAGGAAAAATCAGATAGTGTTTCCATATTTTTGATTAATAGAGAGGTATTCAGTGAAGATAAAGATGTGGATGAACAATGCATATTCACTCCTAAAATAAAAGTCGATTTTGATGAAAAAAAAATAATAGCTCAGAAGGAGAGATATAAAGGAGATAAAGAAGATGAAAAAACTCTAAAATTGATATATCATGATAGACACGAATTCGGTGTAGGTCATGGTTGTTCAGTAAGATGGTCTGGTGTTTCATCAAACAGATGTTCTTCATTGGAATCAACCTTTTTCCCAGTTTACACAGAAAAAGTTGCTGATTTTAAAAATGATAAGTATCCTTTATATATGGAGAAACTTACAGATAAAGAAAATAAGGATGGGGTACTAAAAAAATTAAAAAATCTAGTAGATGATTATGAACGATGGATAAACAAAACATTCCGATCTGAAAATAAAGAAAGATTAAAGGATGAACTAAGAGATATATCTGAAGAACACGAAGCCTTATGCTATGAATCGCTTGAAAGGATGAGAGAAGGTATAAGTTTGATTAAAGAAAATGAAGACGCTTTCAAATCATTTTGTTTTATGAATGAGGCTATATGGTTACAATTGGTCCATGGAGATATAGATAAAGATGAGTTACCGATAGATTACGGGGATGAAAGGTTTAAAGATAGATATTCTTGGAGACCTTTCCAGATGGCATTCATACTCCAGAACCTCCATGGAGTTTATAATGATGATAGCGACGATAGAGATACAGTAGATCTTTTATGGATACCTACAGGCGGAGGTAAAACCGAAGCCTATCTGGGATTATGCGCATTCTCTATGGCTAAAAGAAGATTAAAGAGTGATCTTATATTGGAAGATTATCACGGTGTAGATGTGCTGATGAGATATACATTAAGGCTATTGACCATACAACAATTCGAAAGAGCTACAAGGTTGATATGTGCTTGTGAAAAGATTCGGTTAGATGCACCTCATAGATGGGGTGATGAACCCTTCAGGATCGGTTTATATGTAGGAAAAAGCACTACACCGAATAAGATAGGGGCAAAAACTGATATAGATTACACGGGGGATTATGGCCGACATCAGACAACACATTATGCACTTGCGAAATGGGATAGAGATGGAAAACCTCCAAATGATAGTAACCCGGCAAAATTGAATAGATGTCCATGGTGTGGTGGAACATTAGGTAGAGAATCATATCAAATAGAAGATGGTATGTTAAAAGTGATATGCAGGAATGGAGATTGTCTATTTTCAAAAAATGAACATGGTATACCAGCTTTAACAGTCGATGAAAACATCCATAGCAATCCTCCCTCATTATTGATCGCTACGGTGGACAAGTTCGCTATGTTGCCATATAAAAGTAAGGTTTCCAACCTTTTCGGTCACGTTGAAACATATTGTCCAAAACACGGTTTTGACCATGATAAAGATAAGAAAATAGAACAACACAGAGATGGGACTAGAATCAGAAAAGTGGATGGTTTGAGAGCTCCGAATCTGATAATACAAGATGAATTACACCTTATAAATGGTCCTTTAGGTACGATGGTCGGTATGTATGAACCATCAATAGAATATTTATCTAGTGTACAGATGGATATCTCTGAACCGAAAAAGAAGAAATCTCCAAAATATATAGCCTCTACAGCGACCATAAGTAATGGGGCTGATCAGATATGGAATCTCTATCTTAGAGACATATCAACTTTTCCCGCACCAGGGATGACCATCGATGACTCTTTTTTTATAGAGAAACATGAAGCCGAATCCGGGAAAAAATACGTAGGTATTTATGGTAATGGAGTGAGTTTGAAAACCCAATTGATGAGGGTCCTATCAAGGATCAAAGTTGATACGCAAATGGCAGAAAACGAAGGTTTAGATACCACTGTCTGGGGATATTATGATACGATAATTTCCTATTTTAACAGTATAAGAGCTTTGGGTTCAGCTAAAACCCTGATGGAAGATGATGTAAAAGGAAGGGTTATGAAATTAACTGATAATAAAAAAGAAGAGTTAGAGATAGAAGAATTAACCAGTAGAAAAACTTCAAGCGAATTACCAGATATATTGAACCGTTTAGAGACTGAAGCAGGATCTGAAAAATCTTTAGATATGGTAGCATGTTCAAATATGTTTTCGGTAGGTGTTGACGTACAAAGGCTAGGATTGATGGTCATGGATCATCAACCAAAGACCACTTCTGAATATTTACAATCTACTGGTAGAGTAGGCAGAGATGACGATGGGTTGGTAGTAGTTTTATATAACTGGTCTAGACCTAGAGATCAATCACATTTCGAACGTTTTTATGATTATCATAATAAAATCCATAAACATGTAGAATCTATGACCGTTACACCCTTTTCAGTCGGTGCTAGAGAAAAGAGTTTACATGCCCAGTATGTCGCATTGATGAGGTCTATATATCCCGATTTTGAATTGAAGGGTAATAATGCTGCATCTAAATACAGCGTTGAACATCGCGACTCCCCACTTTCTAAAGACATCATCCAATTTCTTGAAAAAAGGATGTCTAGGATAAGGATGGATGAATATGAAGTAGAACAGATGAAAGATGAGATACAATCATTCCTTGATGATTGGTTATACGAAAAAGATGACGATTTAAGGTATGTTAGATGGTATGGGAACAGTGATCACTCCCTGATGGTCTCTGGGCAAGAGGGTTCTTCAGGATATGAAGAAGGATTACCTTATCTTACCCCAACATCATTAAGGACAGTTGAAAAAACCATCCCATTACACTATTTGACAAGGAAAAAGAGGTGATATGATATGAGAGAAGAGATGAGAATCAGTAAATTGATAACAACTTTTGGACCTGGGTCTATAATCACATCTTCTGAGGGGGGGTCATATATGGTTATGTCTCCTCATTTTTGGCATGAACATGAAAAGATATTCGAGAGGAGATTAGAAAAAAGACTTGGAGTAGACCATTTCGAAAGTCCTGATATATCCTATGATAAAAAAGAAGAAAGACTTTTGGGGATAGCGGTCCGACGTTTTCCTGTGATGCAAGTGTGCCCAGAATGTTATCTATTGACCAATCGATATCAGTGCCCAGATTGTGAACAAAAGGGTGAAAAAGTAATAACTAGACCTCCTAGATTGGTAGCAGCTTGTGAAGATGGGCACATACAGGATTTCCCTTGGAAGATTTGGGCCCATTGTGAATGTGAATACGGTGACGAAAAATTGAGATTGAAACCTATCACAGGTTCTGGAACAAAGAATTCTGATTTAGAGGTTAAATGTGATACCTGTGGAAATAATGATGATTTAAGAGGTTCGCTTGGCCCGATACAAATAAGTAAAGACAAATATTACACCTGTAGGGGGAAGAGGCCTTGGTTAGCTTTAAATGATGAGGGATGCAGTAAAATTTTAATCGGCCTGATGAGAGGGGCCAGTAATGTTTATTTTCCAGATACAGAGACTGCCATCAGTATACCTCCATTTACAGAAAAGATTTACAGAGAGATAGAAAAAGATAAAGATAAGATTCATAACTTTATAGAAGATGATTTACTGAACGATGCACTGATTAAATCTTTTTTCAAAGAGTTTGTAGAAAAAGGTGGATACACCGTAGAGGATATAAAAGAATCCATAGAAGAATATTTTGGATATGAAGCACCATCCTCATTAAAATATGAGGAATGGAAAGTACTAACAAGAACCTGGAGTCATGGGGAAAGAGAACATTTTCAATCTTCTGAGATAACGATTGAGCAACCGTTGAAAAAATATTTTGAACAGATAGTAAAGGTAGATAAATTAAGGGAAGTATTAGCTTTAAAAGGATTTTATAGAGTAAAACCTGGCGGGTATGATGACGAAAGTTCTGATATAATCATCGATAATTGGGAGGATAATAAACATAAAGTCGATTTTGAACCGATACCCTATAACTCAAGTGACAACAGATGGTTACCAGGTGTAGAACATCTTGGTGAAGGTATTTTTTTCAGATTTGATGAAGAGAGATTAGACAGATGGGAAGAAGATGAAGATGTGAAAAGTAGGGCTGAACTCATTTTTGACCAAACTGATGAGTATTTATCTGAGAGATTTCCAATGGCACCAAGGACGCTCTTATTACATTCATTTTCTCACCAGATGCTCAAATTGATTGCTTTGGATTGTGGCTATCCATTAGCTTCATTAAAAGAGAGATTGTATATATCTGAAACTGGAGATACGAAGCAGATGAAAGGTGTTTTGATCTACACATCTTCACCGGATAGTGAAGGTACACTTGGGGGATTGATTTCACAAGCAAAGGATGACATATTAGAAAATAAGTACGAACGATTGAAAGAGGTTGTTTCAGTATGCTCACAAGATCCCCTATGTAAGACACATGAGCCAGAGAAAACTGGTGACCCTTGGGGGGCATCATGTCATTCATGTTTACAAGTACCAGAAACTTCGTGTGAAGGTTTTAGGAACAAATTGTTAGACCGGTTATTTTTATACGATACAGAATCTAATCTAGGTTATTTCCATGAAGATTTCGATTGAAGAGATGGATGAGTTAGACGATGTTTTAGATAAATTATCGGAGATACTGACTACTTCAGAGATAGAAGAATTTGAAGAGGCTTTGATCAAAAATGATTTCGATGTAATCAATACCACAAGATTAAGAGGTTTTAAGATATCCCCTAAGAAAAGAAATATGGTCATAAGATTGATGAAAGAGCTAGATAGAGAGGAAAGGTTTTCATTGACTTTAGCTCTAAGACATATGAAAGAAAAGAAAAGGATAAGAGATTATGACATAAATCTATGTTGGACCGGACCGAAGAGAGATGTCAAAGTAAGGAGGACTGAACAGGCGATATCTAGTATTCTCAATAGGTCTGAATGCTCGATAGATATCATCGGATACTATATGACTTCACATGCGAAGCGATTCATATCGACACTCGAGAAGAAATTAAAAGAAGGGGTCAAGGTAAGGATAATCATAGACGATCTGAAAGAAAAGGAAAATATAATGACATGGTTAAACGGATTAGATGAAAAACCGATAGTGTATGATTGGAGTAGTGATGATGAAACCAAAGCTTTACACACTAAGTGTGTAGTAGGTGATGAGAAAAGTGCTTATATCGGTTCATCAAATTTTACATATCATGGCATGCGTAAAAATCTTGAGATCGGTTTGTTGATCAAAGATGAATTTACCATAGAAAAGATAGAAAGATTGATTGAGAACACTATAGATGAATCAGAAAGACTTAATCTATAAACATATAACCAATGAAAAAATTATAAATGGCATACCGTATGTGATTAAAATCAGGTATTGATTAAGAGAGATTATTATGGAATATGAAAAACTCACGGTCGTAGACCTCTTCTGCGGTGCAGGAGGGATATCCGAAGGTTTCCGACAGAACGGGTTCGAGGTGAAACTCGGGCTGGATTTTTGGAAACCAGCTATAGAGACACATGAACTGATGCATCCAGAGAGTGAACACGTTCTCATGGATATCAAAAAATTAGAGTCCGCTGAAGATATAGATCGTGTCATACCAGATGTTGATGTGATCGTCGGTGGTCCACCTTGCGTGTCTTTTTCTCATTCCAACAGAGCTGGTAAAGCAGACAAGACCGAAGGTCTCAACCTTATAGAGGTGATGTTGAGGATAATCGCATGGAAAAAAGAGAACGGCGGGTTAAAATATTGGGCATTAGAGAACGTTCCTAACACCAAGAAATATATCAAAGACAAGTACACCTGGGAAGAATTGCAGTTACCAGGAGATGGACCAGACCTTGAAGTCAAGAAAAAGCCGGTATATACTGCTGCAGATTTCGGGGTTCCACAAGAGAGGGACAGGATGATATGTGGGGATTATCCAGATGTTGAAAAGACTCACGATAAGAAAGACTGGATAACGATATCTGATGTTTTTGATCATCTGAAAGATCCTATAGATGGTACAGATGTCGAAACTATCGAAGATCCTTGTTATGATCTGAAATTGAAAAAGGAGGAAGTCACGGACCATTTCTATGATACAAGGGTTCATGAAGTAAGATGGAAAAGGGCTAGGAGATTGAAAGAAGACCATGGATATATGGGTAAGATGACCTTCCCTGAGGATCCTGACAGACCCAGTAGGACCGTCATGGCTACAAGGTCTGCATCCACTCGAGAAGCCTTAATATATGGTGTGGATCTAGATGGTGACGGAGGATATGAGGATTACAGATTACCAACGGTCAGGGAGATAGCGACCTTCATGTCGTTCCCGCTGACATATCAGTTCGAGGCTAGTACGGAGTCAAAAAAATATAGGCTAGTAGGCAACGCTGTTCCTTGTAAATTAGCTGGTGCCATCGCCAAAGCTATAGCTGAAGAAGAAGGGATGGCGATACCAGAAGGATATGTCCCCTTCGAACACGAACCTGAACCATCTCTCGACCTCACTGGGCGTGGAGAGAACAAGAGGAAACCCCGGAAAAGGAGAGACGATTCCAAGTTCGCTAGGCATGTTCCATATATGAAGATCCGAGGTTTCAGGGCGGAGATAGATAATAAAGAATCAGATTTTTCTAAAGATGATGTTGTCTGGACGACCAGATTACACAAAGGGCAAGGACGACATGCTCTGGAACAGGTCATAGAGGATGAACATGTAGAAGGCTTAGTTGATTCTACGATAGCGGGTCAGCCAACATTAACAGGGTTCGATGAAGATTCTAGGAAGGCAACAGATATAGACTGGAGAGCTTTCTTAGATGACCTCGAAGATACTTTCGATGATAAATTACCAGATGCAGAAACATTCCAACAGATATATGTCCATAGAGGCGACGGAGAGAAGTACGGTCCAAATAAAACTCTATGGAAAATCCGATCGATGATAGATGAACATCTTCCAAAAGATAGATTTGAAGGAGTAGAAATCAAGAACGAAGGGGTACTAGATATGGATGTAGAGAGTGTACCTGTGAGGATAGTCGCAGGTATAGTCGCATGTCAATACGTGACAAAAAAAGTCGATATGGGTGGTTAGGATGGAACCCTTGACAAGGGCATTGATAGATTGGTTCGAGAAGAACGGTAGGACTTTTCCTTGGAGAGAAACTGAGAACCCTTTTAATATATTGATGGCGGAGTTGATGTTACAGAAGACCTCAGCATCTCAAGTGTTGCCGATCTACGAAGACCTTTTAGAAAGATGGCCTGACCCAGAGTCATTGTCAGATGCTTCTGTAGAGGACATAGCAGATGTCATCTATCCTTTGGGTCTGCAGAACGTACGTTCGAAAAGGTTCAAAAGATTAGCAGAAGACCTCGTTAAACGCTTCGATGGCGAGGTACCAAAAAGTGAAGAAGACCTTTGCTCTTTGAAAGGGGTAGGCAGTTATATATCTAGTTCGGTACGGTGTATGGCCTTCGATAAAAAAGAGGCGATGGTCGATGCTAATGCGGGTCGATTTTTCGGTAGATATTACAAAGGTGAGAAAGACTACAAAGGTGTGGAAGGGTGGATCAAAGATAAGTTCGAAGAGTTATTGCCAGATGAATATTATAAAGAATTCAATCTGAGCGTTCTAGATCTCGGGGCTGCTGTTTGTCGACAGACCCACCCGCTCTGTGGTGAGTGTCCAGTTTCAAAAGATTGTATATATATTAAGGATTGATTTTTTATACATCTGGATGGTAAGGATTTTTACCCTTATCTTCGCAAAGTTCCTTTATCCTTTCAAGGTGTGGTTCGACCCATTTATCGGTATCATGACCATATAGTTCAGGAGGCATGAAATCTCTGAAATCTTTTCTTATCTTTCTAGTTTTCCAATCTAAAGGTGGCCATATCACTAGATTCTTCGTTTCTTTGGTCCTTTTTAGATACTTCTGTAAGATCTTCCCGATCTGTTCTTCGTCATGACTCTTATACTCATCATAACACTTCTCGATGAAAACTGTCTGGAAATCTCTGGGAGCTGACCTTCTCAATAGGTCGTCATTTGCCGATGGTTTTCCGAAATAGGTCCTACTTTGGAATGGTTCTTCACCCCAGTTCAACTCTTGTTCGATGAAACCGGCTTGTAACCAACTGGCTACCTCTTTCTGTCTCTCGGTCAGACCTTGGATATCTTCAGGAGCCATACCATCATGGATACCTCTTATGGCTTCAGAAGGTAACTCTTTCACAGCTGAGGATATCAGTTTTTCGTGCTCCATACCTTCGTTCTCTATGAAGATCTTGAAATCTAAGATACCTGCATAGATCTTACCCTTATGTTTATTTTTTCGTCTACCTCTGAAAGCATCTCTAGCCATCTTTCCAGAATAATCCAGTTGTGGTTCTAAAACTAATGAATCGCATACTTTTATCTCTTCGATATCGTTTTCGTGAGCTTCAAGTATCTTTTCGATCAGACTGTGAGCATCCATGATCATCTTTGTTTCAAAAGGGTCTTTGTATCATCGAATTTATCACCATTTGGTCACGATTTGATTACCAAAAAGTAACTCATCCTTCGATCTCTTGTAATCTTTCATGGAGTTCTTTCCCTTTATCAGTAATCTCATAAAAACGGTTCTTATTCGCATCTGGGTTCTTGCATTCAGCTAATCCCTTCTCCTCCAACTCTCTCAAAGCTCGACTGATATGAGATAAGTGTTTGCCGTGAGACTTGGCGACCATCCCAGGGGTCTTAGGGCCTTCGGATATTTCTTCGAGACAAAGGCGTCTGTTCTTCCCCTGGATGAAGGAAAGAAGTTCCCACATGTACGTTAGGCAAATAGGTGAGATATAAAATATATTATTACCAAATGGTAACCAAATGTGATTCTATCGGTCATATAACCGTGATAAAAGAAGTGAACTCTTGATAGTTCTTATCTTGATATGAGTTTGTCTAAAGAAGAGATGGAAGAGATATTGTCTACAGAGATAGTCAGTCTTTGGAACAAAGAGCTGAAATGGGATATAATCGACAAAAGAAGGACTATGATCGAAGAAGCTGTAGGTTGGGAGAAAGGTCCTTCAAGAGAGAGACCAGAAAAACATGTGGTTCATCGTTTAAATGATGACATCGAAGTTTATTTTTTAAAACCTGGAAAAGAAACGGATAGGGTCGAAGGTAATCCGAATGACATGACTCCTAGAGTGGGAGATCATTATAATAATTATACCTTTGATGATGCTTGGACAGATATAGCCGATCTATCGGTCATCGATTATGACCTCTTTAAATTATCTTTGATAATCATATACCGAGATGGATACCTACTAGACCACGAATACATCGACGATGATAAAAAAAAGGTCAGGTATAGTCCTGATGAAGATATCTCTGCCTGTATAGACACGATCGATAAATTGTTTGAGGAGGAGTTACCAGATGGTGGTTTATGGGGATTCTTACACTTCATAGACATATTAGGTTGGAATGAAGACGTTAAATATCACTCAGAAGAGAGTCCATACGAATATGAGATGGAACATGGAGATTTTAACACTGGCCGGATCAATAATTTTTTATCTACCATCAAAGTCCCCTATCTTCTAGCATCTTTTGTTCACCAAGTCATAGAGAAAGCTGATGAACCTGAAGAGATCGATTTTTCCAAGGGTCTTGAGACCGCTCAGAATCTAACTGTTGGCCGGGGTGTTTGTCCAGCTAGTCAAACAGAACTGGAAAGATGGTTCTCTCCTATCATGTACAAATGATACCTCAGACGATTAACAAAGGAAGTAAAAGGTAGGGCTGTAAGGACACCTAAGTTCCATAGATGGAGACCTATCAGACTAGGTAATAAAAACATAGGAAGGAAAAACAGCTAAAGAATAATGACATTTCATCTCCCAGTGTCTATTTCTAGGTCTTCTAAAAATGTTAGAAAATAATCAAACCATGGATCTGGGACTGA